>MDTE01152130.1_pt1 | contig 136806 bp, 118 predicted proteins | sample 811231 | NCBI WGS metagenome assembly MDTE01 (sample SAMN05326651, study PRJNA326480) | marine metagenome | isolation source: seawater | place: Indian Ocean: Red Sea | collected 2010 | reverse complement strand
TAGAATTAACTGATGGTCGTCTTCTTGGTGCTTGTTGGCATATAGCACCATCCGGCAAACCAGACTACCCAAATGCGTTTGCTTTATCTTATGACAAAGGCAAAACTTGGACCCCTACGAGAGATACCGGGACCCTTGGTCAATCCTGTTCTTTAACCGCGTTAGATGATGGTCGAGTAGCAATGGCTTATAATCAACGCCAACATGGCGATCCTGGTATTCGATTAATTATTGGTAACCCCAATGATAATGATTTTGCAATCGAAATAGATGAACTTGTTTGGAAAAGTGAGGTCCGAACACAAAGCAATACATCCGGAGATCACGATGAATGGCAAGACCATGCTTTTGGGGACCCAGTTATGACGATTCTTCCAGATAGAACATTTTTAGTTGTTTTTTGGCTTATTCAACCTGATGTCCAGGGTATTGGCTATGTCAAACTGAAAATGACTTAATCTGATGTTTTTAATTTTATAAAGTTGATATTGCAATATACCTATACAATTGAATTGACTGTAGTTTATATAATGTTAATCTTGGTTGTGTAGGGAATATTTAATTTGGCACTGAGCCGTTAAAAAGTAGTAAAAATAACATGCGTTCAAGAAAAGTAATTGAAAAGTTGGAAGCAAATTTATCGGTACAGTTAGACAAAATCAATAAAACCTTGATATAAAATAATAATGAAAAAACCCAAAGTTTTTTATGATATTTGATAAAAGGGTTAAAAAATATTATTCTCTGTTGAAACTTAAACAGTAACTACGAAAGAGAAATATTAAAAAAGCAACTGCCACCTTCTAATTCTTAACCACGACTGAGGATGATGAAAAGACGATCTTTTTTACGAACTTCTGTGGGGATAACTGGTATAGGAGCACTCTCAGAACTTAACCCTTATACCAATACTGTGTTTGGCGAAACAGCTAAATCGTACAAACCAGCAGGATCTGTAACAGAAATACAAGGAATTAAAGTGGGCCATTTTACTGATAGCAGGCGACCCACCGGATGCACGGTTATAATGGCCGAAGGGGGAGCAGTTGGGGGAGTTTCGGTTCGGGGTGGTGCTCCAGGAACTAGGGAAACGGATCTTCTAAATTCCGGAAACTTGGTACGAAAAGTTCACTCTATTATATTGTCAGGTGGCAGTGCTTTCGGTCTTGATACAGCAACTGGAGTAATGCACTATCTCGAAGAAAGGTCTATCGGATTTGACGTTAGTATCGCACGAGTACCCATTGTGCCTGCGGCTATACTTTTTGATTTAGGTATCGGTAACAAACCACACATTCGGCCAGACGCAAAAGCAGGATATCAGGCTTGTCAATCCGCTTCAGAAAATCCTGTATCTGAAGGAAGCATCGGGGCTGGAGCTGGAGCCACTGTTGGCAAAATATCCTTTGGGAAATCTGACGTTCGATTACCGATGAAAGGTGGGATAGGCTCCTCTTGCTTCACTACATCTGATGGATTAAAAGTAGGTGCAATTGTTGCTGTCAATGCGGTAGGTGATATTTATGACCCAGATACTGGCCAGATACTGGCCGGGAGCAGGATGCCGAATGGTAGTGGATTTACCCAAATTTCTAGAAGAATACGAGAAAACGGAACTTTTCAATTAAAAGTACCTCCAGGGAATACTACTATAGGCGTAATTGTTACAAATGCTGAACTTACAAAAACCCAAGCTAATACGATGGCAGCATTGGGCCATGACGGTCTAGCCCGAGCGATAAACCCAGCCCATCTCCAGACCGACGGAGATACCCTCTTTACGATGGCTACCGGAGATTGGAAGAAGAAAGTAGATCTTTCCATACTTTCTATTCTTGCTGGTGAAGCGGTTACACAAGCAATTATTCGAGCTATAGTAACAGCCACCGGGTTACCTGGGTATCCATCTTATTCTGAAATGAATAATGACTGACCTTAGTCAAAGAAAATAGCAAAAAATGAGACCTTAATATTAAACCATAGGCTAACTTGACAGTCGATTCGAGTACCAAAGTGTTATGTCCCCCTATTTAATAGCTCTCCTAGTTTATTCTCTATTCTTAATGGTAATCGGTTGGTGGGCATCCAAATCAGTTCGCCATCCCGACGATTTCTTCGTCGCAGGTAGACGGCTCTCACCCATCCTGCTATTCTGTACGATGTTAGCGGCAAATCTGGGTGCTGGATCAACTGTTGGTGCGACAGGGATTGGATATACCTCTGGATTATCAGCTTGGTGGTGGGTTGGATCAGCGGGTTTAGGAAGCCTGATTCTCGGCCTTACTGTCGGCCCCCGAATGTGGCGAATTGCTAGAAACAACAATTTATATACTGTTGGTGATTATCTTGAATACCGATATGATCGGAAAGTGCGTGGTTTGATAGCTATTTTACTCTGGTTCGGATCCTTAACTATCCTGGCAGGCCAACTTATTCCGCTTGCCTGGATTCTTAATCTAGTCCTTGGTATTCCAAAGTATTTAGGTTGTTTAGCAGGAGGTACTGTTGTTGTGGTATATTTTACCTTTGGGGGTCTAACTTCGACTGCCCGGGTCAATATGTTCCAATTAATAGTAAAATTAACAGGATTTATTACAGCCATTGTATTAATTGTAGGTAACGATTTTCAATCCATAAAAAAGATGGTAAATCTTGAAGGAGGCCTCACATCCTGGTTTGGTGGGGATCCCTACCAAGTCTGGAGTTATATTATAGTGCTCATTCCGGCTTTTATAGTTTCCCCTGGACTACTACAAAAAATATATGGAGCTCAGAATGAAAGAGTAGTGAGGAAAGCTGTTTGCCTTAATGGATTAGCCCTCATGTTATTCGCTTTTATTCCTGTTCTTCTAGGGATAGCAGCTTATAATGCTTTCCCTTCTTTACCATCTCAAGACCTTGCACTACCTCGTTTATTAATTGAATCATTGCCTTACTGGATTGGTGGATTAGTACTAGCAGCAGTTTTTTCAGCAGAAATAAGTTCGGCTGATGCTGTATTATTTATGTTAACAACCTCCCTCAGCCGAGACCTTTATCAAACCTTTATTGAACCTGGTGCAACAGAAGAACGAGTTCTTTCGGTAAGTCGGATCGCAGGAGTTTTAGCAGGAATCGCTGGTATAATATTCGCAGCTTTACTACCAGATGTTATCACAGCCTTGACTATTTTTTATAGCATTCTATCTGTAGCTCTTTTTGTACCCCTACTTGCGGGACTTTATTCTTCTAAACCAACTGCTAATGGAGCCTTGATTACTATTTTGACCTCTATCTCAGTGATGGTTGTTATACATATCTTAACTGATGGGACCGGGATTGCTGACATTTCGCCAGCGACCTGGGGAATCAGCGCAGCTGTACTACTTATGGGAACTCACATAAAATACATGAATAAAGTAAAAAATTGAACTTGATCGTAGATGATTTTAGTTCTAGGGCGCTAGATTTGTAACTTTTACCGGAGGTAACTTGGGTATGTCAGAATCATTTCCACATTTAATCCAAATCGAAGCATCTGATCTAAAAAGAATAATGGATGAGATCTTTAACCGTTTGGGTGTTAAAAAAACCGAACGAAGAGTTATTATAGAGTACCTTATGGAAGCGTCTCTCTCAGGTTATCATTCCCATGGGGTAATGCGAATACCGATGTACGCGGCTGGCATTCAAAGTGGAAACATGGTACCAGGTGCAACTATAGATGTTGTTGGAGAAACAGCTTCTACATTGCACCTCAATGCTAATAAGGGCATGGGGCCTTGGACCGCTTCAAAAGCTATGAAGCAGGCAGTTAGTAAATCTTTATCGACCGGTATCGGTTGTGTTAGTGTATTTAATGCTAATGATATCGCTCGCCTTGGTAGCTACGTTGAAAAACCCGCTCGGGAAGGTTATCTTACTATCCTTATGGTAAATGACGCTGGTGGGAACCCTTGTGTCGCCCCATGGGGAGGGACTTCACCTCTTCTTAGTACTAACCCTCTTGCTATGGGGATTCCCAGAAATAATGGTGATCCTATCTTAATTGATATATCAACCGGAGTTTCATCAGAAGGTCGAGTAAAAATGTTACATAACAAAGGAGATAAAGTTCCTGATGGATGGCTTATCGACAGCCAGGGAGAATCCATCAGTGACCCTTCTCTCTATTTTACTTCCCCCAAAAAAGCTGCACTATTGCCGCTGGGAAGTATGATTGCTGGCCATAAAGGATTTGCATTAAGCATACTAGTTGATGTACTGACAGGAGCATTGAGTGGAGCTGGTTGTAGTGGTTTATTCCGCCATGACTCAGACCAGAATGCTCTTTTTATTCTTGCAATTGACCCTGATAAATTCATATCAAAATCTGTTTTCTCTTCCCATGTGGACCAGCTTGTAAACAATATTAAAGGTTCCACAAAGGCACCCGGGGTAGATGAAATACGAGTTCCAGGTGATGGAGCCTATCATGAACGAGAAAGACAATTAAAAAGTGGAATAGAAATTGATCCATCTGTGTGGCTATCCATACTAAAATTAATGAATGAACTAAAAATAAAAGAGGATTATATTCCTCCATATCTTGAAGAGATCAATCTACCCTGAGAGACCTATATTATCTTCTCTGTGATTTGTCAAAACCATAGAGAAAACGGCTAATTCACTACTGATTTTCTAAGATATTTTTTATTAACAGTTTATTATCTCTATTTTTTTACTTGAATTATACATGAGGTAATCGCTCAATCGTGTGTTGACACCTACTTTGGAGCTGATATATTGGGGTGGTGCGCCCCAGTAGCTCAGTCGGACAGAGCATCGGTCTTCTAAACCGAGGGTCGCAGGTTCGAATCCTGCCTGGGGTATCATATTTAGAGACGCCAGAAAAGTTATTTTGGTTTCACTTGCGCCCGTAGCTCAGCTGGATAGAGCAACTGACTTCGGATCAGTAGGTCGGGGGTTCGAATCCCTCCGGGCGTACTCTTAGTGTAACTTTTCAATTTAATTAAAATCTAAACTAACTATCTGAGAAAGAGGTGCGAATGGCTCGTATTAAGATTGGAGTTGTCGGGTGTGGTGCGATAGCTCAGATACAACACCTACCTCATATCACGGAGTTGCGGGACAAATTTGAATTGATTGGGCTTTGCGATGCTTCTGCAAAACTTGTTGATTATATAGGTAAGGTGTATCATATCCCAAACCGTTATACTAGATATGAGGATCTTCTTGAATTAGATTTAGACGCTGTTTTGCTTTGTTTTGCAGATCCTAAAACTGAAGTCGCTATTGCTAGCTTGAAAGCTGGGAAACATGTGTTTATCGAAAAACCTATGTGTTATTCTGTCCATGAAGCTGACCAAATCATTGAAGCCTCAGAAACAGCCAAGAAAACACTAATGGTTGGGTATATGAAACAACATGACCCTGGATACCGTTTTGCTAGGAATGAGATACTCACCATGCCTGATGTACGTTTCATGCAGGTCAACCATTGCCACCCTGGGAATGATTATCATTTAAAAGAATTCACGTTATATGCTTTTGATGATGTTCCTAATAGAGTAAAAGAACAAACAGCTAAACAAAAGGAAATCGCTATCAGAGAAGCAATTGGTGATATGCCAGAGGATGCCCGTCGAATCTTTTTTACACTCTCAGGGAGTATGATCCATGACATTAGTAGCTTGAGGGGAATTTTTGGAATACCGTCAAAGGTAGTCAGTACTGAGGTTTGGTGGGAAGGTACAAGTATTTCGACAGTGCTAGCCTATGAAAATGACGCCCGCTGTATTGCCACCTGGAGTCACCTACCTTATCTTAACGATTTCCGAGAAACCTTGGAAGTATTTGGGGCTGAACGACGTGTCAGTATCAGATTTCCTACAGGGTTTGATCGGGGCCTTCCATCCCCTGTCACCGTGCAAGGTATGGATGGAGATCAACCTTGGAAAAAGGAAATAATTGTTAACAAACAAAATCCCTTCAAGTTGGAGTTGATTGATTTTTATAACAGTATTGTAACTGGGAACCCTCCTCTAACAGATGGTTATGGGGCTCGGGAAGATCATGCTTTGTGCCGCGATATCGTAAACGCTTATTTAGGATAATACATCATATGAAAATACTCTTTTGTACTTTGACGTTAAGTCCATATAACTCACTCCAAGCCACTCAGAGAGGATACCCTCTAGCTGATGAACGAAAGCCAGTATGGGATTGGCTTGCCCAGCATGAATTTGACGGTATTGACCTTGGTGAAACATGGTTTAATTTCTATGATGCTCCTGATGATGCCCTAGTAGAATTGGGGGATGAGATTCGAAATCATGGTCTTGAGATTGGTGGCTTGACCGTCCTCCGAAAGATTATAACCTGGCCCGCTCCTGACGAGGTAAGACAAACAAACCAGAAATTGTTAAGTAGAGCAGTAAAAGCTGCTCAACTTTGTGGTGCCCCCCTTGTAAATATGTCAATTTCACCTCAACCATGGGAAGTCGGAGTGCTGGAGAAGGATCTGCGTGGCAACCATAACCCAGTAGGAAGTAGTATGCGAGCTCGTGATGAGGACTACGAAGAGGCGGCCTCCGTATTAAGATCACTCGCTCAAGAAGCTGAAACATCAGGAATAGAATTGACCCTTGAACTACATCAAAATAGTATCGTTGATACTCCTGAAGGTATGTTGCGACTAATTGATATGGTCAACCATCCATTAATTAAGGCAAACCCAGACTTAGGTAATTTTTATTTTGCTTACGCAACCCCAAATGGTAGTTGGGAAAATGTTTGTCAACAATTAAGCCCCTATACTAATTTTTGGCATGTAAAAAACATCCAGCGGGTTTATTTCCAAGATGAAGACCGAGCTCAACATATAAACGCTCCCCTAGGTGAGGGAATGATCGACTATAGACGAGCGTTGCAGTTGATGAGCTCCGGTGGATTTGATGGCTACATAAGCATAGAGTTAGCTACCGGAGCCGATCCCTTTAATGCGATTCTTTCTGGTAAAAAATACATTTCCGATCTGATACAAAATAATATACCATTTAGCAACCATATCCTGTAACCAAACGGTAAATAGGGTGAAATTAAATTTCTTTCAAATCATCGCTTTGATGGGCCCAGGCATTGCTGTCGCAGCAACCGGAGTCGGTGCAGGCGATATGATTTCAGCTACAAATGCCGGAGCAAAATTTGGTACAATTTTACTATGGACCATTGTATATGGTGCCTTGCTAAAATTTGCCTTAACGGAGGGTATTGGCCGGTGGCAACTAGCAACTGGTTCTACTCTTTTGGAGGGATGGGTAGAGCGACTTGGAAGACCTATTCAATATTTCTTCCTAATTTATTTGATTATCTGGTCATTTCTTGTTGGCGGAGGGTTGCTTTCGGCAGCGGGCCTGGCTGGCCATACTGTTTACTCTGACTTATCTGTGGCACAATGGGGGGTGATTCATGCCCTTATCGCAGGTATCTTAGTTTGGGCAGGTCATTTTAATTTTTTTCTTAAGGTAATGCAGGGACTTATTGGTTTAATGTTCTTTTGCTTCTTAATTTGCGCTTGGTCACTAAGACCTGACCTTAGTGAGATTATTTATAGTATTGCTATTCCTATCCTCCCTTCAGGCTCTATCTTAGCAGTATTGAGTGTACTCGGAGGAGTAGGTGGAAGTTTAACGGTAATGTGTTACGGATACTGGATTCGAGAGGCAGGCCGGAACACTATTGATTGGCTTCCCGGAATACGAATTGACTTAGCTGGATCCTATATTCTTACTGGCTTTTTTGGGATAGCCGTGATGATTCTTGGTGCACATATCAAACCTGAAGCAATAGGCATTGATATTGTTCTCAGTATGGCTGACCGATTAGAAACAGTTTTGGGGACGTTCGGAAGGTGGTCTCTTTATCTTGGATTCTGGGCGGCAGTCATTACTTCCCTCCTTGGGGTATGGCAAGGAATTCCATACCTCTTTGCGGATTTTATCGCTTTGTTCAAACAAGTTTCTAAAGAAAAACGTGAAACTATGATTCGAACGGACTCCCCATACTATCGTGGTTTTATTTTATTTCTGACTTTCCCACCAATGGCTCTATTACTGTTTGAACGTCCTGTATTTATAGTCATCTTATATACCATAGTTGGCGCTCTCTTTATGCCATTTCTGGCTGGGACTCTACTTTACATGAATTCCCGCAAGAGATGGGTTGGAAATTTGCGGACGGGAAAGATTCTGAATGTTCTTCTGGCTTTAGCTCTGATTCTCTTTCTTTATCTATCGGGACAGCAAATATTAGAGTTTTTTAAATAAGCCATTTCAATAAACAGATATGGATTCTTGATATATGTCCAAGCAAATTGGTGTCGGTATTATTGGTATGGGTTGGATGGGATCATCCCATGGCAGAGCATATCTCCAAATTAAGCCACGGTTTCCTGAGAGCAGCCTTTATCCAAAATTAATCATTTGTGCCGATGAAGTGAAAACCCGAAGTGATGAAGCTAAAAATTCACTGGGTTTTTTGCGTTCGACGACTGATTGGCACCAAGTTATAGACGATCAAGAAGTGTCTATTGTAAATATCACATCACCCAACTATCTACATCTTGATATGGTTCAGGCTGCTGCAGAAGCCGGGAAGCATATTTTTTGTGAGAAACCCGTTGGGCAGTCCCCGAATGAAACCCTTTTTATTGCCCAAGCCGCTGCCGAGGCTGGTGTACTAACCTGGGTTGGTTATAACTATCGTTGGGCTCCGCTTGTCCAACACGCTCGAAAACTAATTAGTCAAGGTATCATAGGAGATATAACTCACTACCGAGGCCGTTTCTTTGCGGGTTATGCTAGCCATCCCGATGGAGTACTCTCCTGGCGTTTCCAGCAAGATATGGCAGGAAGTGGTGTGCTCGGCGACCTCATCTCTCACGTTATAGATATGAGCCACCTTCTAGCTGGTCCCATAAAAAGAGTAATTAGTCAAAAAGCTGTTTTTCTTGATAATCGTCCTATTTCACCTGTCGGGGAAGGCAATCATTTTTCTGTTGGATCAGGAAGGGAACGTAAACCTGTTACGAATGAAGACTATACTGGAATTTTAGTCGAATTTCAAAACGGTGCTCGTGGTTCATTTGAAGCTTGCAGGATCATTCAGGGAATAAAATCTCAGATGGCTTTTGAACTTCATGGAACAAAGGGAGCTATTCGATGGGATTTTGAACGAATGAACGAGCTAGAATTATTTAGGGTCGACTCTTCGGCCGATGGATTTGTGACGCTAAAAAGTGGCCCAGAATACCCTGGTCACGCTCATTTTAATCCTGGACCAGCAGTCGGACTTGGTTATGATGACCTCAAAACTTTGGAAACCTACCATTTCCTACAATCTATTGCTACAAGAAAACAGGGCAAGCCAGGCTTTCAAGAAGCACTGGCTGTCGCTTATGTCCTGGCAGCGGTCGAACGTTCTTGGTCAACCGATCGCTGGGAAACTGTCCAGACCATTGTTTAAACTCTGCTGTCAAACTGAAGGAGTCTAACGAATGAGCAAGGGTTACCCCCATGATAAAGTCTGTTTAACTACAGCCCAAGCAGTAGTTAAATTTCTTGCAGTGCAATATAGTGAACGAGATAGTAAAAAAAGGCGTTTTATCCCTGCTATATTTGGAATATTTGGCCATGGGAATGTAGCAGGTTTAGGACAAGCCCTTTTCGAATATGGTCAAGATTTGCCCTATCATCAACCCTGCAACGAGCAATCTATGGTACATTCTGCATCTGGATTCGCCAAAGTAAATAATCGCTTGGCACTTATAGCTTGTACCGCTTCAATCGGCCCGGGTTCAACTAATATGGTAACTGGTGCTGCGACTGCTACTATTAATCGCCTGCCTGTTCTCCTCCTTCCATCAGACTACTATGCCAACCGGCATCAAGGCCCAGTACTTCAGCAACTTGAGCATCCAATATCGGGAGATGTTAGCGTCAATGATTGCTTACGCCCTGTCAGTCGTTTTTTTGACAGGATATCTCGTCCTGAGCAGCTACTAACAGCTCTTCCAGAAGCCATGCGTATCCTCTCAGATCCAGTAGAAACGGGCACCGTGACAATTTCGTTGCCCCAGGATGTCCAGGCTCATGCTTATGATTACCCAAAGCATTTTTTTGAAAAGCAGATTTGGCGGATCGATCGGAGAGAACCAACACAGACTAGTATTACTGAAGCAATCCAACTCTTAAAATCCTCACGGAGACCTATGATCATCGCCGGTGGCGGTATACACTATTCAGAAGCCTGGGATGCCCTAGCGATATTTTCCGATACCTGTGGAATACCGGTAGGGGAAACATTTAGTGGTAAAGGATCCTTACGAAAACCAACCTCTTGGGCGATAGGAGGTTTTGGTATAGCTGGGACACCTTTTGGTACACAGATTGCTGCTGAAGCAGACTTGATTATCGCTATTGGAACGAGGCTAACCGATGTTACTACTGGATCTCAGTCAGCATTTCAACATCCAGATGTTAAATTTATTGGTATCAACGTTGCTGGGCATGATGCCTATAAACAGGGAGCTTTACCAATCATCGCAGATGCTAGAGAAGCATTAAAGTCCTTGATTTCGGCTGCACAGGAGGCTGGAATAGCTCCGGATGAATCCTACAGAATAGAAGTAGAAAACTACAAGAAGGCCTTTGATAAAACACTCCAGGAAAAGATCTTTATCGATCATCCGGGTGAGGCTATGAGCCAAGCACAACTTATTCAAACCCTAAATCAAGAAGCTAGGCAGGGCGATTGCGTAATTGCAGCAGCGGGAACCCCACCAGGTGATCTTCATCGGCTCTGGAACGTGATGGATGGAGCAACTTGCTATCTAGAATTTGGTTTTTCGTGTATGGGTTGGGAAATTCCAGCTGGCTTAGGTACCCGTATGTCTGGTAAACACAATGAAATTTTCGTGTATATTGGTGACGGGACCTACCTCATGAACCCTACAGAACTGATGACAGCTATGCAGGAAAATCTCAAGATCACTGTAATAATCTCTGAAAACCATGGATATCAAATTATCCGGGCCCTTCAGATGGCACGTGCCGGTCATTCTTTTGGAAATGAATTTCGGGCTCGAGATGATGATTCGGGCCTCCTTGAAGGGAATTATTTACAAATAGACTATAAACGAAATGCTGAAAGCTTTGGGGCCCGTGCTTGGCATGTTAAAACACCGACTGAACTATCTAGCGCTCTCAAAGAAGCCCGCACTGAATTAAGGGCCTGTGTAATTATTTGTGAAACTGAGAAGCACCGCTACCTACCTCCTTCTAACATGTGGTGGGATATTGCATCAGCTGAGGCGAGCAATGACCCAATCACGGGAAAGCTTCGTGAAGGTTATGAAGCTGAGCGTCAGAAAAAGCAAAGGTTTCATTACTAAGATATACCTTTAGATATTTAAGGGTGTGGTCTTGAGTCAAAATTGAAGTTTATAGAACGCTCATCAACGAGCCAATCATGTAAAGAACCCGCTTCCTTATCTTTTTCAGAAATAATAACTTTACTTTCAACAATAATATCGAACATACGCTTATGCTCCGGGTCACACAATGACCAGTCAATGTCAGATGCAATTGGAGAGATACCGGCCTCATTCGAAGGATTGTATTCTGCACTGCAGAGATATTCCAGAATACAATCAGTAGTGCAGAAAAACCCATGAGCGAATCCGGGTGGAACCCAAATCCATTCTCCATAGTCAGCTTCTGGAATTTCGGATATATCTCTAGTTATGATCTTGCCTAAGGTGGGCGAGTTTGGCCGAATATCTAATGCTAAATCAATAACCTTCCCTCGAATAGCTCGCACCAATTTTCCAACGTACGGTTCCCATTGAAAATGAAGTCCTCGAACCACAAAAGCTTCCGAAAAACTTTCATTAATTTGAACAAACCTTACATTATTAAGGAACTTTGTCTTAGGATGATGTAAAAAATTGGTCGACCTGTACGACTCAGTAAAATATCCCCGATGATCGATGTATCTGGTGAATCGTATTACTTTCAAATCAGGGATCGATAGCGGTTCTACCATATCAATTTTCAAAACCTACTCCTTTCTCGACATATGATCATCATAAAGATAGAACAAGGCTGAAAACTTAGGCAAGGAATAAATAAGACTTCCCCATACACTGCTAAACTTGACAATTTCTTGTTTTTTATATTGATTTTGAAATATAAAAGCTACCCATTAGACCTGATTTAAAAGCGAAAGGCCGATAATGATAGAAGTCAAGCAACCCGAACCAGGAGAATTAAAACAATGGGAAGAGCAAGGTTACCTCGTTTTTGAAGATGCTATCCCAGCCGGGATGCTCCAAAGACTTCAGAATACTTTTGATTATTGGGCTACCAAGTGTAAGGAAGCTTGGTTAGATGAGGTTTCCAAAGGTCAACTTACTGCTACCTATTATGATATTCCAAACGTTTTGGACAAAGACCCCATTTTTATCGATATTCTTGACCAACCATACTACTTCAATTACGTTAAGGTACTTACCGAAAATCAGCCAATATTTATCGGGGAACAAGTCCGCACTACGCCAATATGGCCAATAAGTTATACGGATTGGCATCCCGATGTACCTCCCGATCATCCTCTCCATATCAAGGTTCAGATCTATGTAAATGACGTCGAACCAGGAGCTGGTGAATTTTGTTATATTCCTGGAAGCCACAAGCCTGGGGCAGGGCCATATCCTAGAGTTAGAAAACTAGAAGCTATGCCAGGTCATAAAAAATTTCCCGGGAAAGCCGGAACAGCTATTATGTTTAATACCTATGGTTGGCATGTTGCTATGGAAAACCGCACTAATATTCCGAGAAAATCTATAATTCTTACCTATGAAAGAAAAACACCAGGAAGAATTGATAGTAAAAATTATGAATCTATCGCTCACTTTCTTAACACACCTGATCGCCTTAAACTTTTTGGGATGTCTTAAACAAGGGTAACAAATGCCACTTATAGATGCACATGGCCATGTATTCGCTAAAGCAACTCCAGAATTCCCCAGGGAAGTTAACATTAATATGCCTGCTGATCGAGAGGAATCAGTTGAGAAGCTTATGAGGTATATGTCCGTAGCAGCGATAGACCAGGCCATGCTAGTTCAGATTGGAGGCACAGACTTCCCCCACCATGCTTATCTTCTGCACTGCCTTAGAACTTACCCTAATCATTTCCTAGGGATTGGTCTTATACCTGAGGCGAACTATGGGAAACCAGAGAAACATATGGATCAACTAACAGATGGAACTGGTATTGTGGGTTTCCGACTTAATATGATTGGTGGACCCACGGATCCATTTGAATCCGTAGATGTTCGTACTTTTAAAACTTACCCTATTTGGAAATACGCAGCTGAAAAGGATCTGGTCCTCTGGTTATATGTCGGGGCTTCGGAAGCACATTTGATTGCATACCTTGTCGATGCCTTTCCACAGGTCCGGGTAGTGCTTAATCACCTAGGTATATGTCCTGGCATTGGCAAATTCACCCTAGATAGTTGGGGACGTCCAAAAGTTGAAACACCAAAATATAATCCAGCTTTTCATACTACTCATCGTCTTAGTACCTTTGAAAATGTGGTCTTACATCTTTCTGGTCATTATGCCTTTAGTAAAACCCCCTATCCTTATCCAGATCTATCAGGTTGGCATCAAAACTTACTTGATAGATTTGGAGCAAACCGGTTAATGTGGGCTACTGATTTCCCTTGGATATATAAGACACCCGGCTATGATAAGTTGACTCAGCTTATCAAAAAAACACTTCCAGACATCAACATCCAAGACTATAACTTGATCATGGGTGAAACAGCACAGAAATTTCTTCGTTTTCCAGACTTAAATTGATGCTTCAGGCACCCCAACTCTAATTTGTATGTCAGTGGAGAAAAAAATGAGCAATGATAATGATACTATACTAACTAATAAAAGTATTCGTTGCCTTATTCAGAAAATGGGCGAATCTGCTATTGTTTTGTCCGAAGCTCTCTCCGCAGAGCAGCGTAAAAAAGCTTTTTTCCCTTTTGAAGATGTCGATAATCGAACCTTCTGGGACTATATTCCGCTAGCAAGACAAGGACTCCCACTAGGAGAGATGGATAAACATCAACGCCGCTGTGCTCATAAACTTGTTGCATCTGGCCTAAGTGGCTCAGGTTATGTGACGACAACCACTATAATGGGTTTAGAAACAGCATTAGATGCCCGTGAAAACTGGTCCTCAAATAATTGGAGAGATACAGGAGACTACTATATTTCTTTGTTTGGAAGTCCGTCTGAAAAAGACCCCTGGGGATGGAAATTTGAAGGCCACCATATTTCAATCAACTATACCATGATAGGTGATCAAATTGTAGCTCCAACACCGTTCTTTTTTGGTGCAAATCCAGCTTCAGCAGCTTTAAATAATGTCGGCTATCTTCGGCCTCTGGGTAATGTGGAAAACCTCGCTCGGGAACTAATGCACAACCTGAATGAAGAACAACAGCATCATGCGATAATTTCACCAGTTCCACCAGGAGATATTGTCACTGTTAATCAAAGTTTTATCCGAGAGAACTCCGAAAAATCGGACCGCCTTAACCGCACAAGTGTCCTATATGATACCGTACGATATACAATTTCTCCCAAGGGTCTTGCCGGTATAAAAATGAACAAATCGCAGAAAGAAATATTGACCAATCTTATTGGGCAATATATACAGAGGATGCCAGATGCGATTGCTGAAAGCGAATATAATTTGTTAGAGGAAAATGGATTGGATGATGTCCATTTAGCGTGGGCTGGAGGTATAGCCCCCTGTCAACCTCACTACTATCGACTACAATCAGGACGATTTCTCGTGGAATACGATAACGTCCAAAATGACGCTAACCATATACATTCAGTATGGCGCAACCCAAGTAACGACTTTGGATCGGATCTTCTTGGCCACCATTACCATAATACGCATAACTCAGGCATACATCACCACCATTAGAACTGAGTTATAAGTCTGCAATTTGTCCTAACAAGCTAGGTGATTCGGATTAATAAATCATTTCCCCTTAATCCTTCAACCGATATTAGAGTTTTATTATTATTTAGAAACGGTCAATTACCGTTACACCCTTCTGTTTAAATTTCCCCATACCTTCAAGTTCAGTACTCGCCTCTTCAAGAGAAACGGTTTTGCTGACAAGATCGCCAGGGGAAAGTACCCCAGCTGTAATCATTCTTAACAGATCTATATAGCGATATGAAGGCATCCCATGACTTCCAACAATCTCTAGTTCTCGGGCAATTACTTCATTCATTGGAATGGAGACATCCGCATCTTCAGCCAGAGTTAACCCTATTTGAACATGGCGGCCTCCTTTTCTCAAGCATCTTACCGAATTGCGACTCGTAATTTTGCTACCAAGAGCATCAATTGATACTTGTGTACCCCCTCCACTTAATTCAACTATCTCTTTAACAACATCAGAACTTTTCTTCCCATTTATCGTTAATCGAGCACCAAATTTACGAGCTAATTCCAAGCTAGTATCATCTATATCGACCGATATAACTATCGCACCTAAAGCATTTGCTATCATAGTTGCAGAAAGCCCTACTCCCCCACAACCATGGATTGCTACCCAATCGCCACCACTGACTTTACCTTGATCAACCACACCACGAAAAGCTGTCATAAATCTACAGCCCAAGCTAGCTGCTTCGACAAAACCTAATTCCTCAGGCAACTGTACAAGATTTGCATCGGCATAAGGCATAGCCACATAACCAGCGAATGCACCCCAACCAGTAAATCCAGGTTGGTATTCGTTATCACAAATATGATGGTTACCCGCCTGGCATTGCCGACAGATACCACAGCCAGCACAGAATGGAGCAGTTACTCTGTCGCCAACCTGCCAATTTTTTACCTGTCGTCCCTTTTCGACTACTACTCCAGCAAATTCGTGTCCTGGGACATGGGGTAACTGTATAGACGGATCATGGCCCATCCATCCATGCCAGTCACTCCGACAAATCCCATTAGCTTTAACTTCTATAACCACCCCATCCTCAGATGGAACTGGATCGGGAACCTCTCGAATTTCAAGGGGTAAACCAAAAGTTTCCATTACCGCAGCTTTCATATACTCTTCCATAGATTTGACAGGAGCCTATATTCTATTTTGTTCACCGGACACTCCCATCTTGTTATCCGTTGATTGCCCATTATATTAGCCATAATTTGTTCCCTGCCAAGTATTTATTTCCCCCAACGATCTGGGTTTATCCCCACAGCACTACTCTCCATACCCACAGGCTTGTGGGGCTGTTGCCATTCCATTCCGGTAGTATTGACACTTTTCAAAAATTTTTGTGCCTGAACGGGGGCCGCAGCAACGTCTTCTGGATTCCATTCTTCCATAGGTTGTACAGGGCCAGACCATGCGGGACGATAACCAAATTGTATAAGTTCACGAGGTAGAACATCACGATTAGGGTGAGTTCCGTGAAAAACATCTTTAGGTATAATAAGCGCTGATCCTGCCTTGGCACAGATAGTAATTTCCTGCGGATGAGATTTGTAACGAACATAAGGATTAGCATCAGCATGAAAGGAAAGGTGGGAGCGGGGTACTATCCTGAATGGAGCTCTTTTAGGTGGCAAATCATCCAGATAGTAAAGTACCCTAACTAATCTTGGGGAACTACCTTCGTAACTGAAAATAGATGACCCATAAGGTTGTCCATCGGTATGCATTGAAATAGGTGGTGATCCCGGAAGGGTTCTAGTAAACAAACCCCGAGTAAACACTATGTCAGGTCCCATTAAAGCTGTAAGGAAATCTATCATCGGAGGATGTCCTATTAGTTCAGCCATGGCTGAACTAAGCCACTGAGCCTCCAGACAATATGTTTGACATTCACTATAATCCTTACACTCCATTGGAATACAGGCTAATTCTTTTTTTAATCGACTAATTTGTCCTGAATCTAACATATCGGGTAATAAAACGTAACCCTCGACTTCCAATTGTTGAATCCGTTGACTCGTGTTCATAGTATGAAAATCAGTTTCGGAAATGTCCATGAAACCTATTTCCTCATCCGCATTTGTTGTTTTTACCGTTACGCGTTCCATCTCTCACTCCCCTAGTTACTGTACTTAATATAATATCTCTCTGACCTAACTAAAGATAGTCTGGCGGTCTATAGTCAAGGGTTTTTGACGAATGGTCTAGTAATTTATGCAAAGATAATCAAGTAAAAATCACAGAATCATATTGCCAGATCACCCAAGTGGCGTTGCATAAAGGCCCATGCTGGATTCTTATAATATCGGTGCCCTCCATCGCCTATTGAAAGTTGACATTTATCTGAAGCTCCTGCTATTTTGTAAATTTCTTTTAGACAGGAGAAAGATTTTTTGACTTGATCAATAGGGAAAATGGGATCTTCCTGACCAGCAATAGCACAAAAAGGGCGAGGAGCAATCAACCCAGCAATATCATGCATTTCGCCTAATCTTAACAAGCCAGGAATGTAATTACATTCACAGTGGTGTATGGTTCCAATACTTCCAACAAACGTACAGAAATAACACCCTGGCATTGAAACCCCTATTCGTGTATCACAGGCTGCCGCAAAAAGGGATATCGTTCCACCACCCGAATTTCCGGTAATACCAATGCGATTATTGTCTACTGGCAGATTGAAAGTTGCCCAGTCGATCAAACGCATAATATCCCATACTCGATCTCCGATGGGGGTGCGTCCAACCAATAGATCATGGACGAGAAGATCACGACATGATGATATCTTGCCAGCTTCCCGATGTTGAAAAGTTCGTGTTTCTCCAAACCCACGTGCTGTTGGTGCTATAGTTATGTATCCTTCTTCGGCAGCTGCTTGCCTTGCAATATCGCGTTCTCCCTCTAACATATGAGCTTCTTCATTTTTATCATTAGAAATGCCAACATAAATGTGTGGATGATTATGGCCGTGGGGCACCAAAACTAAAGGAAGCTTTTTTTCCTGTGCTTGTCCCCTTGGGTCCCTAGCACCATAACCTGTTTGAGGAGGAAGCAAGAGATAAAATGGCAATGGGACAGTGGGTTCCACCCAAAGATACCAAAATTCTCTTGTATGACTACCCATGTCCTTTGATTCTAAACGTTCAGCAACAGGAGTATACCCCACTAAATCTGACTCTATATTTCGAAGTCCGATGACTTGTTCAAGTTTTGTTCTGAAGGCAGTTTGCCATTTAACCAGTTCTAAATTATCTTTTGCTCTAAAACCAAACTGTCTAGGTACTGCTTGGTATAAAGTACTAAAATGTCTAACGTCATCATAAGGTGTATCCAATAGATCTTTATTACTAACCATCCTTTTAGACTCCCTCATCAAAAGTGGTAAAAAAGCTTGGATTCTAGTTCAAAATCTTTATCTCCCCTACAGATCAAAGGGCAGAGCAAGAACCCCCCTAACAAATTGTTTGGCTAACTAGTAAAATAACCGAAGCACTACCCTATAAGTTTCTCCATATTTTCCCCTAATATATTATCCATTTCCGCCTCTTGAAGAAACGGGCAATAATTTCGTATGTAATCTAGGCTTTGACGATAAGTCCAATGTAACAATACTATCGGAATATCGCTACCCCACAAAATACGGTGTGCACCAAAATGTTCGACCATTTTTTCAAGAACGGGCTGGACCTGAGCCATAGGATAATCCCACTCCGATTGCATAAAAACAGCAAAAAGGATTTGTATGTGGAAATTAGGGTTGTCAATCGGCATTGCTGAATAAACTGATTCTGGAATATCAAAGCTATTGTCATGAGCAAACATACGCCACGGAAACCCATGAGTCATAATTACTTGGATGTCGGGGAATCGATCTAGCCAGCAACGCAGGATACGACATTCTTCTAGGTACTCATCTAGTGACCCAACGGCTCCTAACGTAAAAAATATTGGGATTTCTAATTCTGCAGCAAAAGTCCAAAACGGGTCAAAATCAGTACTTGTCCATTGCGATGAAAGATTATATAGATGTCGATGGAATGGTGCAAACTGGAGACCAGCAAGTCCGCAGATATTAATTCCATAATCTAGTTTACTAATAGCTTCATCCAACCTACTTGGAAGCCACCATTCCGGCACCTGAACTAACCCTCGAATACGTTTGGGATAGCGGCGACAACAATCTGCTATAAATTTATCGTCAAGGCCCATATAGGGAGTTCGGTGGAGTAAAGCCTTATCAATACCTGCATAATCCATCTCTGCGATGAGATTTTCCGCTGAGAAAGAAAAGTCCTGTATAAAAGGTGGCAGGGCCTGCTTGACATAGTATTCTGATCCTATCTTCCACTCAACTAACCCATGATCTCGAGTCCGAAAGTTAACATTTTTAAGACCATCGAAAGACCAAGGCTGAGAAGGATCGTAAAGTCCTTTTGAATCAGCTAACCCGCCATCACTGGATCGCCAAGTAGGTTGTTGTCGGGCCTGTGCCATAAATAACTGTAAATGGCGCCAGAACTCCGTACGATCTTCAAAACCACCAATATTTTGAGGAGTAGGGAAACAATAAGCATGACCGTCATAAATCATTTTTCACCTCCGGCTTAACTTACCAAGTTATTTATTCACCTACAGAAAAACTTTAATGAACAAATAGATTGATGGAACGGCAACTTATTATTATGGAAGATCTCAATTTTTCTCCAACATCTAACGATTAGAATAGTCTTGACGAAAGAGAATTGCTGTTATTATGATTATCTAAAATATACCAGTCTATAAAACATTAGTAAAAGGATTACTATTTTGACCGACCACCCTACGGATGCTGAACGGTTTTTCTTCGATACTAATGGGTATTTAGTGCTAGACAAGTTTTTGCCCCTAGAACTACTTGAATTACTGACCACTGCAGTGATTCAAGCCATCGAGCGTAGAAAAAACCCTGGGTACAAACGAGCCCACCAGCCGGCATTTCCTGATAAATTTACCAATTCCAATGCCCGAATAATGCACCTTCTAGATGAAGATCCTCTTTTTCTTGATCTCCTTAGCTATGATCGAATGATGCCATACATACGGGGTCTTTTTAATGAAATGCCACATCTTCACTCTACCGATGTTATCTTTGAAAATGAACCTGAGGATTATCACGGTAAAGGTTGGCACATCGACGGGATTCAGAACGGCTTTAGAAACCTTCAACCGTTCATCCCTCTCCTACAATTGAAAATAGGTTATTTCCTTAGTGATATGAGTGAACCTGATCAAGGAAACCTAACTTTATTGCCGGGTAGTCATAGAGCTTTGGAACAACCAGCTTTAGAGGAGAGTACAGCGGGGACCGTCCAGATTTGTGGGCAACCAGGTACAGCAGTATTGTTTCATAATGCCCTATGGCACTCAGCTGGACCGTTTACTCGACAGGGTGGTAAACGGGTAATACTTTACTATGGCTACGAACATCCATGGATGCTAGCATGTGCGGAACAATGGAGGTATAATAAGAATTTTTTGGAAAAACTAACACCTGAACAGCGCGCCTTTTTTCATGGATTTGTTTTTGACCCTCCAGAATATCGCTGGGGTTAAATCGGAGAGGCTCAATATTGATCTAGTTCATTAATATTAATGTCCCTCAAAATACACTTTTTTGTTGCACAAAAGTACCTAGTACAAAACGGGAAATCGTCCTATTAGCTTGTAAAACCTTTAAGTGTCTAATTGGTAAAATATGCTTTCGCTTTAATACCCACCTGAGTAAAATCCTGGTTTCATAACGATAGCGATGGTATTATGAATCTACCAATTTCAAAATAATGTTCCTAATCTATCTAGGGTTTAATTCAGAGCCTACTTTTCATGCGTCTTTTTATAATAGTTCTTCTAATCGTATGTGGTTTGGCAATCGATTCATTCTTTGACGCTGACCGGTCTTATCCAATATCTGAGGCACTTACTTTTCGCCTGTCTGATCTAGAAATACCTAATGGCTATACTCTCTTACTGGAATGTTTTTTAAAGGAAAGTCAAACACCGGAAAAATTATCAATTACCTTGATTACGGATCTAACTCTAGCAAAAGGGGATATTCCTCTCCAAATATACCCTCATCCCACCCAATCTGAGAACATCCTATTTGCCCTAATAGGTATACCCTATAATTCTACGGCAACCCATGATAGTATATTAGTGGAGTGGACCGAAAGCGACCGTGTTTTTGCTCAAGAACTCTCGTTCAAAATAATTGCTGGACCTTATCGGTCTGAACAAATCAAAGGAGTCCCCCAAAATAGGGTTACACCATCAGCATCTGATTATCAGCGTATATCTCGAGAAAGAAAAATGATAGCCAGAGCGTATGAACCAATTCAAGCTACAACTACTATGGCTAATACCTTTAGTGATCCCGTAGACAAGAGAACTATAACAAGTCCCTACGGAACCCGTCGGTTGTTCAATGGACAGTTAAGAAGCTATCATGGAGGCCTTGATCTACGTGCATATGAAGGAACGCCTATTAAAGCCGCTCAAGCAGGTATAGTTAAACTAGCTCAAAACCTTTTCTATGCTGGTAATCATGTTCTTCTGGAACATGGCATGGGAATTCACACCGGATACTCCCACATGAGCAAATTATATGTCAAAAAAGGTGACAGAGTTAACCAAGGTCAAATACTCGGTCTCTCTGGATCTACCGGTCGAGTTACAGCTGCTCACCTACACTGGACCGTCAATGTAAACGGTGTAGGAGTAAGCCCGCTCCAATTTACTGAAATTTTAGATAAACTGTATAGAAAACCTGTCGAGCCTATACGATAGATAGAGGTAATAATGCGTTTATACATCCTTCTATTTTGTCTTATTTCTTTTCTTATTCTTAATGAAACTCTAAAATCTGAGGAATCTGCTGAATCAGGAAGCCAGATTAATTCTGTTGGTGTGACACTACCCGAAGATGCTGTTCCTCCTTCTAAACAAAACTTACGCACTTTCGAACTTAATAACCGATACATGGATCGGGCTACGTCTTCTTATCAGAAATCATTTGGCTTTGCAATTACTAATGAACCGCTTACAAGAGTTGATCGGGACTTCAATCTTGTTCCTGCTGCTGCTAAAAATTGGGAAGTTAGTGATGATGGTCACGTTTGGGTTTTCCATCTTCGTAAAAACATGATTTTTGGTGATGGAAAACCTGTTACTGCCTACGACTATGAAGATACTTTCCATAGATGGGCCAATCCTAAAACAGGATTCGATTTTGAATGGTATTATCGATCTATTCGGAACTGGGGAGAAGTTGTAGCTGGTCAGATGCCGCTAGATTCGCTAGGGGTCAAGGCATTAGATCCATTTACCCTGGCTTTTACTACTACACAGCCTGCTCCCTTCGCTCCTCTGCTATTAAATTATAGTTGGGTAACTCCAACTCACCAATTCGAAAAGTACGGCCCAGAGTGGTCCACTCGACCTGAAACTCATATTGGGAATGGGCCTTACAAACTTAAAAAATGGACAGTTAACCACCAAATCATCCTTGAACCTAGTCCCACATATAACGGACCAAGTACCCCTTATCTGGAGAAGATAACAGCCTTTTTATATAATGCGGCGGCTCAACCTCCTTTTCTCTCATCTTACGAGAGTGGGGAAGTTGATTATGTTCTCCTTAATAATCCTGCTGAAATTAATCGGGTTAAATCAGATTCTAAACTTAGGCGTCACTTAAACACCTATACAAATTTTACAACATATTATCTTATGATGGACACCCGTAGCCTCCCCTTTAGTGATTTACGGGTTCGAAAAGCTCTAGCTCATGCTATTGATCAGCAGGGTATAATAAAATCTGCCCTTAAGGATCTTGCTGTTGCAGCTACCTCAATGATTCCACCCGGCTTCCCTGCCGGAAGGTCTAAATACTATAGTCCCTTCCAAGCTTACGATCCAGAAAGAGCAAGAGTGCTACTAGCTGATGCTGGCTATCCTGATGGTCAGGGATTTCCAGTTATAGAAATGTGGCTCAGAGGAGAAGCCTACCAAAAAAAAACCGCAGCCGTAGCTATACAAGCAATGCTTAAACAAAATCTCAATATTGAGGTGATCGTCCACAATGTAGAACGGAAAGTATATACAGAAGCTTTAAATGCGAAAAAAATTCAATTTTCGATGATCGCATACGGGTGGGATTACATAGACCCCAGCAACCTCCTTAATATATGGTTATCTAGAGGGCGACATCCCTGGCACCATACTGGATTTGAGAACCTTGTGGGGCGTGCAAACATGCTGACAGGTAAACCAAAGCGTCGACTAGAACTGTATCAAGAAGCTGAAGAAATCTTGGTTCAAGATGTTGGAGGAATTTTCCTCTGGCATGATTTGGTTAATGAGATTTGGCAACCCTACATCCGTGGAGAAGCTATAGAACCTAATCAATGGGGATATAAAGCTTGGCGAGGAAACCAAATGCTAGACTTAATGACAACACTCTATATAGCAGACAATTCTTCTCGATAGTTACAAACCAACTTATTGGGATAAATCTAAGTTTCACCTAGACACTATAAACCGGATCGGTTTTATGAAATTTAATCACACCAAAAGGAACTTACTAATTGCTACAGCGGCAGTAATTATTTTTACTGTAGGTCTACCCACTAGGATTACTGGCCAGGTAAACCCAACACAGCGATCTCTCCAAAACTCGATTGGTATGGTATTGCCTAAGGATGCTGCGCCACCTGCCTACCAGCATCTTCGCCTCTTCGAATTAAACAATCGTTATATGGACAGAGCGACGTCATCTTATCAGAAAGTGTTTGGCTTTGCGATGACCAACGAACCACTTACACGGGTCGATCGAGATTTCAACCTGGAGCCAGCAGCAGCAACTCATTGGGAAGTAACAGAAGATGGATACACTTGGATTTTTCATCTACAAAAAGATTTAGTTTTTGGTGATGGGCGGCCTGTCACTGCATATGACTATGAAGATTCGTTTCTGAGATGGGCGGATCCTAACACTGGGTTTGATTTCGAATGGTATTATCGCCCCATTCGGAACTGGGGAGAGGTTGTAGCAGGAAAAATGCCCCTAGATTCTCTTGGGGTCAAGGCGATTGACTCTCATACTATTGCCTTTACCACTACGTTTCCCACACCCTATACGCCAGAACTACTAAATTATAGCTGGGTGACTCCTAAACATCAATTTGAAAAATATGGAGCCGCGTGGTCGACTAAACCAGAAACGCATATCGGGAATGGTCCATTCCGTCTAAAAGAATGGGCTATTAATGACCGCATAGTTTTAGAACCTAACCCCACCTATAAAGGACCCAATCAACCCTACCTAGAGAGTATAACTGCCCGCCTTTTTAACGCTGTTGCTGAACCTCCTTATCTAGCCGCCTACGAGGCGGGAGAAGTTGACTACATTATGCTGAATAACCAAGCCGAGATCAACCGAGTGATTTCTAATCCAGCACTAAAAAGCCATTTAAACTCATACGTCGACTTTTTGACCTATTACTTAATGATGGATACATATAACCCGCCCTTTAACGACTTAAGAGTGCGGCAAGCATTTAGCTATGCTATAGATTCTAAAGCGCTTATGAATTCTGCTCTCCGCAATATCGCATTGCCTGCTTCGTCCATGTTACCTCCTGGTTTTCCGGCTGCTAATACTAAAGAACTATCAAGCCTTCAACGTTTCGACCCAATCATAGCCCGAAAGCGTCTTGCCGAAGCTGGATATCCTAATGGTAAAGGGTTCCCAGTTGTCAATATGTGGCTACGAGGTGAACCAATGGTAATTAATACCGCTGCTGAGGCTATACAAGCTATGCTACAACAAAACCTTAATATTAAAGTCGGAGTACGAAACGTCGAAAGGAAAGTATTTACTGAAACTTTGAATTCTAAGGAAATTACCCTAGCCCTGATTCCCTACCGATACGATTATGTTGATGCAAGCAACTTGCTTACCCTTTGGTTATCAAACGGAAGACATCCCTGGTATAATAAACGTTATGAAGAGTTGGTTCTTAGAGCAAATGTATTAGTAGGAAACCCGAAACAACGAATGTCATTGTATCGAGAAGCAGAAGAAATTCTGGTTAGTGATGTTGGTGGAATCTTTCTTTGGCATGTTATCATTAATGAAATGTGGCAACCATATGTCAAGGGCGCTGCCCTCGAACCTAATAAATGGGGTTACAAAGCATGGCGGGGCAACCAAATGCTGAATCTGATGCCAACATTATATATCTCAAAAGATGTTTTGGAGGATACCGCCAAAAAACGAAAGAATAGTTTCTGGGATTGGTTAAAAGTTAAGTAAATTTTCTTACTTATATTCCCCTTTATATCACCTAGATATCACTTAAAATATTCTTCCATCAGAGCATGACACTTTGGCTACTTGATATCCAAGTCTTTTATTAGGATTTGATGTATCCATAATAGCGTTATTTTCTTGTAAGGGTTAATCAACTGTTTTCTCTTATAACAAGGTAGTCGCCATCACCCAGAATGGTTTATCACCAACAGAATAATCTTTTATCGGATCCAAATGCCCATTAGTCTGGTTAATAAGATATGCGGTCATAATACCAACAGATTCCCCAGCGCAGTACAAATACCTCCCACTAGGATCGATATTAAAGGACCTCGGACTAGATGGAACTGGAACATGGATGAAATGAGAAAGATAACCATCATCAGCCACATTAAAACCCACAATACTATCGTGCCCACGGTTAGATGCATACGCCCATCTTCCATTTGGATGTACCTCAATATGAGCTGTAGCGCCACCATCCGTGTAGGTTTCAGGCAATGTGGAGATATTCTGTAATTTTTCAAGGGTCCCATTCCCCTCATCAAAGCTATGAGTTGTTACGGTATTACCTTGTTCGTTAACAATATAAGCGATATCTCCCTTGGGACGAAAACAGAGGTGGCGTGGCCCTGTATAATTGTCGGGTGGAGAAACTATTGCAGGATTGTTTTCGGTTAGGAAACCGGTTTCTGAGTTAAACAGGAACTGGTTGGTTTTGTTAGTAGGACAGACGTGGGGGACAAAAACATATCTATCATTAGAAAACATTTTTACAGCATGCGCTTTTTCACCAGTATCCACATATTGAATCAGGTCACCAATAGAACCGTCTTCGCCCAATCCATGAACAGTTATCCCGCCTCCACCATAATAAACGGTTAAAAGAAAACGTCCTTGGCTATCGATAGCCAAGTGTGCAGGAATCCCTATATCTGTGTCTATCTTATTTATCAGACTTAGTTCACCTGATCCACAATTCAGCTTAAACGAAGCAAGACTCGTTGATTCAACATGGGCATCATAAACAAACTTGTGACTAGGATGGAGACATAAGGCTCCTGAAGGTCCGTGGGCATGATTGATTGAACATAGATTTAAGGAACCGGTTTCAGGATCCTGGTCATAAACCTTAATCTGTTCATCCCCTGTTAACGAAACAAAAATGAAAACTCTATTCTCTGGAGAAACAACCATTGGGTTTTGACCTCCTTCTTGGGTAAATGATTTTGGATGACCTTAAAATAAACTCTGAATCTAATGTCTCAAAGTGTATTTTAAAGATTAACCTAGGCCTTTGATGTTTTACAACATATACCTATTAATGATAATATTTTGTTTTCATAAAAAATACTCTAACGTAACTTGGAAAGATTAAGCCTAACAGAGGCTAAAAAATTAGTAATAAATAAAACAAGGAATCTCAATTGAGGATCTTAATCGTATCCGGTGAAGCATCGGGAGATCTACATGGAAGCGGCGTAGTGACCGCCATTAAGCAAAGAGAACCAAGCATAGAGATATTTGGTGTTGGTGGAGATCTTATGCAAAAAGCTGGATGTAAATTGATTTATCATATCGAGCAGCTTTCTGTTATGGGCTTCACTGAGATACTTCGTCATCTACCGTTAATTCGGCGAGTTTTACGCAACCTGGATAATTTTCTTAACTCCCAACGTCCGGACATGGTTATTCTTATTGATTATCCCGATTTTAATTTAAGGCTAGCACGTAAAATACGAAAATATGACATCCCCATTCTCTATTATATTAGTCCTCAAGTATGGGCCTGGAGAGCTCGACGGATTCAGACTATAGTAAAATTAGTTGATTGCATCGCTGTAGTATTTCCGTTTGAAGTAGAATTATATAAAAAAGCAGGGGGGAAGGTTTTCTTTGTTGGGCATCCCATTTTGGAAGTTCTTAAGAGCCAAAAAACCAAGTCGGTTTTTTGTGATCAGGCAGGGTTAGATCCAAACCGTCTAATCGTTGGAATTTTACCAGGTAGTCGTATCATGGAGATTAAGAAAATGTTGCCTGAGATGTTAGATACCCTGATGGAAGTAAAAAAAGGTATATCCGAAGTTCAGGGTATTGTTGGACTTGCTCCGACAATTTCATATTCTGACGTTGCTGAATATCTAAAGGGGAAAGATGATATTCCTGTGGTAGCATATGACACCTACGAAATCATGAAACATTCTGACGTGTTACTAGTAACATCTGGCACTGCTACACTAGAATCTGCTTTTTTTGGCACCCCTTTACTTGTTCTTTATAGAATGTCCCGTTTGTCATGGTTTATTGCTCAACGACTGGTAAAAATACCCTATATTGGACTAGTTAATGTGGTGGCTGGAACTCGTATTGCGCCCGAATTTCTTCAAGACGAAGTTAAACCTTCAGTAATAGCTCCTGTTGTTACTGAACTACTTATGGAACCTAAAAAACGTAGCAGTATGACCAAAAAATTATTACAGGTTAAATATAAATTGGGAACGCCCGGCGCATCCTCGCGTGTGGCTGAATTAGCTCTAAATATCTTAACCAGTAGGGTTTCAAAACCATGATTATAACCCGAATTGTTCATACTCTTATTGGAATCGTTGGTGCCACGCTTATAAATCTTTTGGGTCGATCACTTTCAATCCAAATTACTGGGGAAGAAAATCTTGAAAAGGTCCGCAAAGATGGTCAAAATGTGCTCTATGCATTCTGGCATGAGGGATTGTTAGTCGCTACTTATTGCTTCCGCAACCAAGGTATACGGGTCTTGATCAGTCAGCATAAAGATGGTGAATTTATTGCTCGGGCTATCGAACACTTGGGCTATTGCACTGTTCGGGGGTCATCCACAAGGGGTGGAACTAGGGCATTATTTCGGATGATATCAGCGGCACAAGGAGGAGATGATCTGGGAATTACTGTGGACGGCCCCAGAGGTCCTCGTTTACAGGTAAAACCAGGAGTGCTTTTAATCGCTGCTAGATCTGGAATACCTATTGTCCCTTTCGCTGTAGCTTCATGTCGCTCAATTAATCTTTCTAGTTGGGACCGTTTCCAAATTCCAATACCATTCTCCAAAGCTGTAGTTGCAGTCGGGAAGCCCTTGTCCATTCCTAGTGGTGCCGATATTGAACAATACCGACTCCTACTGGAAAATCAATTGTTACAAGTACAGAATGTGGCCGAAAATAACCTGTATTAATTAATACAAAGAATAGGTCAAAAAATTTCTGATATGGCTTTAATCTACAAAATAATCTTATGCGTCATAACTGTCTTTATTGCCCCAATTCTAGCCTATTTAGCAATAATAGATCGCTGGGGCATGCGACAAAGGCTTGGACTTATTCCTCTGATCCCGAGTGAAGGGAAAAGGCACCCTATAGTATGGTTACATTGCGCCTCCGTCGGTGAAGCCACTGGTATTTCCGCGATTATTGATCAATTTGTTGAACGCCACCCCAATCTTATTGTGCTAGTGACAACTATGACTACCAGTGGTCTAGATTATGTTAAAAACTTTGTTCCCAAAGCTCATTTTTCTGGCTTGGTACCTATGGATATACCCTTCATAGTTAATCATGTTTTTAAAAGAATCGAACCGCGGGCGCTGATTCTTCTTGAAGGAGAACTCTGGCCATCTTTGTTAAATGCGGCTGTAATTAATAATTGTCCTGTTGCCCTTATAAACGGACGAATGTCGGACCGAAGTATTAGCCGAAACCGTTTCGTTAAACCTTTGTTCAGAAATATGCTTAATACTCTGGCAGCTGTTGGTGTTCAAAGTGTTTCTGATGGAGAGCGATTTATTGCCTTTGGAATGAATTCAAAACGAGTTAAAGTTACCGGAAATGTAAAATTAGATCTAGCTGTAGAAAGAAATAAACCTTCCCGCGAGCAATTACGTCTAGAATTCAGTTTACCCGATTCGCTAACGGTTCTGATAGCTGGCTGTCCCAGACCCATGGAAGAAGAAGAAACAGTACTTTTAGCCTTCATAGAGGTACAAAAAAAACATCCAGAAACCAGGTTAATTTGGGCTCCCCGGCATCTACATCGAATACCAAAGATAGAAGAAAAGTTGAAAGGCTGTAGGCTTAAGTACTGTCTACGAAGTAAAATTAGGGATATACCACCAGGATTCTTTGACGTAATGATATTAGATACTATTGGTGAACTTGCCTCAATGTACGCGATTGCTGATATTGCTTTTGTTGGTGCAACGCTTGTTCCCCTGGGCGGCCATAATGTTCTTGAACCTGCAGCCTGTTCCATCCCTGTTTTATTTGGTCCACATATACAAAACATCCGAGCGAGCGCAATTGCTCTCATACAAAATGGCGGTGGAATTATTGTCCACAACCAAAATGAACTTACACAAACCTGGCTAGATCTTATACAAAATAAACAAAAAAGAAACCGAATTGGGGCCGCCGCTGGCCTAACTGTTACAAAAAGTAATAAAGCTGTAAATAACACATTAGATTTTGTAGATAAGTGGATTCTAAAGCCGGTGAACCAATGTCCTCTAAATACCTCAAAAACCTTTTTGCCATTTTATTTTAGGATATTTAATCCAATTAGCCTGACTAAAACATCTCGTTTTATGCATTATTTATTTTGGCCCTTTTCTATACTTTATGGAATAGTAATTAGACTACGTAATAATTTTTATGATTCTGGTTTATTAGTTAGTGACACCCTTTCAGTTCCCGTAATTAGCATCGGAGGGCTGACCGTTGGTGGTGCAGGCAAAACCCCCCTTGTTCAATACCTTACTGAAAAGCTTATCGCCACAGGTTACAAACCCGCTGTGCTGAGTCGAGGGTATGGACGAAAAACTAAAGGAATAGTACTAGCAAAACCCGGGATGAATTGGAAAGACATTGGAGATGAGCCTGCTTTTCTTGCCTCAGTACTTCCCGAAACGCCTATTATAGTTGGTTCTAACAGAACAAAATCGGGACAAATTGCTATCGAACGTTTTAAAGCCAACGTTCTTTTATTAGATGATGGATTCCAGCATAGAAAAACAAACAGGCTTATAAATGTTGTTGTATTTGATGCTTCAATTCCCATCCGGGCCTGTCATTTAATACCGGCTGGTCCTTTTAGAGAACCACTTTCATCTCTCGGACGAGCTGATATTTTATTTTTAACTAGAACAGATCAGGGGGTCTCTAAACTTTTAAATACTCAACAGTTTCTTGCAGTCTCTCCCAAATTGGATATAATCAGAACTACTTATCGGCCGTCTAGTCTTAACCAATTAGCGGGTGGAAACCGATTTTATTTAGAATGGCTATCAGGAAGAGATATAATAGTACTCTGCGGGATAGCTAATCCAACTTCCTTTGTTGAAACTATCCAGAATCTAGGCGGACGTGTTCAAAATATTTTGGCTTATCCAGATCACCACCCATTTTCCCATTCAGATCTAGATAATGCTATGGCTGTCGCTCAGAAAATGGGTGTCTCCTGGATTATAACAACAAGTAAAGATGCCGTCCGTATCCAGGACCATCCAATAAGAAACCACCTCATCCAACTAAATATTGAACTCAATATTACGTCAGGCGAAGAAATCCTCGAAAAATTACTTTCTAAGCTGGACTCAAAAACCTAACTAGTCTATATTAGCTATTCTAATTTAATACAATTATTAAACTATATTTTTAATACCATTGAAATTCATTTATGATTAACTCAAACTGGATAGCCATACTCGATTTTGGGGCTCAATATACTCAACTTATCGCTCGACGCATAAGGGAAAGTCATGTTTACTGTGAAGTTCTTCCATATGATACTCCAGCGTCTGAATTATCAAAAAGAAATGTTTCTGGGATTATCCTTTCTGGTGGCCCTTCCAGTGTATATGGAAATCAAGCACCTCATCCAGATCCTCTTATTTTTAAAATTGGAAAACCAATCTTAGGAATTTGTTATGGGTTACAGTTAATAGGGCACTACCATGGATGTAAAGTAGCCAATGCCCAAACTAGAGAATATGGTAGTGCTCTTATTCAGACTACAAAACGTACTCCATTGTTTCAAAGCTTACCCCAACAAATGACGGTCTGGATGAGTCATGGTGATGAGCTTAAAACTCCACCTCTACAATTTGAAGTCATTGCATATTCTGATAACGGACATATCGCCGGGGTTTCTCAACCCGAACTACAGATTTATGGAGTACAGTTTCATCCAGAAGTAGACCATACTGTCCAAGGGAGAGAAATTCTTGAGAACTTTGTTTTTTCTATTTGTAATTGTAAAAAAGACTGGACCCCCGAGGCTTTTGTTGAGGAAGCTGTGAGTTCTATTAAGTCAACCGTAGAGGGAAGACGGGTTGCCTGTTTCGTAAGTGGTGGGGTTGATTCTTCTGTGGTAGCTGCTCTTATAGCTAAAGCTATTGGAAATCAATTAACATGCCTTTTTGTGGATACCGGCATGTTAAGGAAAAACGAAGCTAGGCAAGTTGAAGACACATACCGCCGCACTATAAATGCAACCTTTCGTTTTGTTGATGCCTCACAGCGGTTTCTGAAGCGCCTTAAAGGGGTTAAAAATCCAGAACAGAAGCGTAAAATCATTGGTGACGAATTTATTCGTGTCCTTGAAAGTGAACTGACATCTCTGGATAATATTAGCTTGTTGGCCCAAGGTACTCTGTATCCTGATGTAATCGAAAGTGCCTCAGTCGCTGGACCTGCTAGCACTATAAAAACCCATCATAATGTTGGAGGATTACCGGATGACCTCCAGCTAGAATTGCTGGAACCAGTTCGAAACCTCTTCAAAGATGAAGTACGCAGTGTAGGTCGACAGCTTGGTCTACCAAAAGAAATTATTGATCGACACCCATTCCCAGGGCCTGGCCTAGGTATCCGCATATTAGGCGAAGTAACTAAGAAAAAAGTTACGATCCTGCAGGATGCGGATAAAATATTTATAGATGAACTCCGTAAAGATGGGCTTTACGATCAAGTTTCCCAAGCCCTAGCTGTATTACTCCCCGTAAAAACAGTAGGTGTAATGGGTGACGCTAGAACCTACGAAAATGTAGTGGCACTTCGAGCAGTTACAACACAAGATTTTATGACAGCGGATTGGGCACGTTTACCAACTGATTTTTTGGCTCAAGTTTCAAATCGAATCATTAATGAAGTACGAGGAGTAAATAGAGTCGTATATGACCTAAGTTCTAAACCACCTGGTACTATTGAGTGGGAGTAATTGCCACAAGTTGAAAGGCAATTATAGGATATTTCAAAGCGATTCAGTACTCTTCAAAAATTTACCAAATTATTTACACAAATGCAGTAGATAAAACTTATCGTGAAATATAATTTGTATAAATTTTATTATAATATTCATGTGGGTCCTTACATAATTTTGTGGTAAGGTGTAAAAGGTAAAAGGGAACAGGATTACTGCGTCAATATAGTAAAATTACCAGTCTGAAAGCTGAATTTTTGCAAAATGGTGAAAAATAATTATGATGCTAAGATACATTAATATTCTACCAGGCATAATATTGAGCGCAATTATTGCGTTTATAAGTATCTATATGAGTCAATATATCGGTACCAATATTCTCAATTTAAATAAGAGCCCTGTATCGCCAATAATTTTATCGATTCTAATAGGGATATTGATTAGCAATTTAATAAACATTCCGGAATTTCTTAATAGTGGAATAAATTTTTCGCTCAAAATTATTTTAAGGCTTGGTATTATTTGCCTCGGTATAAGGTTGGGGATTTTAGATATATTAGAGATTGGAATGATTGGTATTCCCTTAATTGCAGCATGCATAATTATTTCAATTATATTAGTTAGTTATCTAGCAAAAATTTTTAAAATATCATCTAAAATGGGATCTTTAATAGCAGTTGGGACAAGTATATGTGGCGCATCTGCGATTGTAGCTACCAGTCCAGCCATAAATGCAGACAAAGAAGAAGTAACCTACGCAGTTGCAAATATCACAATATTTGGAGTTATTGCGATGCTCCTTTATCCATTTCTTGGGGGATATATTTTCGATAATGATGGGATGGCTGTTGGATTATTTCTCGGTACTTCGATCCACGAGACAGCTCAAGTGGCTGGTGCAGGATTAATATACACAGAACAATTTAATTCTCCAAAAACGATGGAGGTAGCGACGGTCACAAAATTAGTCAGAAATATGAGTATGATGATAGTAATACCGGTAGTAAGTTACCTGTATATAAAAAATAAGGGCACTTCGTCAGGAGATAATAATCCGTCTATTTTTTCAATGATGCCAATATTCATTTTTGGGTTTATTATTATGGGTATAATAAAAACGACTGGGGACTATGGTGTTCAAAATAATCAATATGCATTCGGCATTATAGATAATAACGATTGGAATCGAGTGATTATTTTTATTCGATCGATATCAGAATATGCATTAGCAATTGCAATGGCGGCAATTGGTTTGAGTACAAATTTGTTGTCGCTGAGAAGTTTAGGTATAAAGCCATTTTATGTTGGTTTTTCAGCTGCTTTATGTGTTGGAGTAGTGAGTATTATTGGGATTAATATCATAAAGATATTTTTATAAGAATCAGATTTTCTTATAAAAATAAATTTTCAACCGTATAGAAATTCATGTTTTTGCCAACAAGAGTTTTACTTAAAAACATTTTCGGATTGATTCAACCGAGTGAAATTACTTAAGTGTTTCGGGCTGATCGTGGTGGCCTGCGAGGTAAGCTGCCCGTCTTATGACAGATTAAGTACTGATTAATGAGAAAAGACTTACAAAGTACTTACATAGTAAAAATAAAACGCAATAGAATCAATTTGTTACATATGGCGTCCTATTGAGTGGGAATGAAAAATGCCAAAAACAGCTTATTTCACCTTTATTCCCTTTGAGTAGCCCTAGGTTTTTGCCCATCTCTAACAGCGCAGGAAAATGACAAACCGCGCAAAATACAGATATTAGTTCCTCTTAAACCAATTCATGATGCCGTTAAAATTAGTAGAATTAACTTTGTAACCTAAAAGGATCAGGATGATTTACCAGTAATACCAGATTTATCTGACACATTGACTAAAGGAAAAGCTGAGTCGAGAGGCAAAAAAAAGAGTCGCTTGAGAAAACTTAATTATATGGGAAAATTTAAAGTATGAACAAAAGCATCTTTTCTATGAGTGGCATCAACAAATTAAATAATTACTGGCAAACCATTGGCGCAATTGGAATCATAGCTTCGCTTATCTTTGTGGGGATGGAGCTAAGACAAACTCAAAAAATAGCACTCAACTCCCAGAATCAAGCGAGGACGGAGACGCTTATTCGCTCAGCAGAGTTTTTTTATAACCATGGATTGTCATATCATGACTGGATCTTGGGGGAAATAAAAGAGAAAGATAGAGATTTGGTAGCAACATATAAACATATGGCATGGTGGATCTATAATAATGATTTCACTCAATACAAATCAGGATTGATGCAAAAAGATTTATTTGAAGCAAAAAGAGATGGACCAATGGCTCGAAATATCAATGGAAAAAATTTTTTGGAGTGTGTCATTTCAAAAGAAGTATGGAATGAAAGGAAGTATAATTTTCAACCGGACTTTACTGAATTAATAAATTCATTATCAATTCCCTGTGATCAAATGAAGAAATAGAACATGTTAAAGAATTTGCACATATTGTTTTTTATTGCTTTGGCAAGCTGCACATCCCTATGATATTTGGGGGAAACTTCCATCAACAATAGAGTGGGGATAATTGTACAAACAAGGAGATCAAGCACATTACCGGCATTTCTGCACTTCAACTCGGATCACGGCCTTCAGGCAAGGCCGCAACACTTGAAACCATTCAATCCTATGCAAACGAGATAAAGGCTGTTGGTGCTGATGTTGTCGTGATGCCTGAAGCCTTGTTGGGCGGATATCCCAAAGGGTCAGATTTTGGAACACGGTTAGGCTTTCGAACAGATGAAGGCCGACAAGAATATCACCAATACTGGGACAATGCAATCGATGTCCCCGGGCCAGAATGCCAAGAGCTTGCTTCACTTTCCGCCGAAACAGGGGCATCCCTTGTTATTGGTGTCATAGAACGCTCTGGAGCAACGCTTTTTTGTTCAGCTTTATTCTTTGACCCTGAACAAGGGCTCGTCGCAAAACACCGCAAACTGATGCCAACGGGAAGCGAGCGATTGGTTTGGGGGCAAGGGGATGGCTCAACGATGCCTGTTGTCGATTCAAAAGCGGGCCGCCTAGGTGCCGCGATTTGTTGGGAAAATTACATGCCACACTACCGTTCGGCAATGTATGCCAAGGATATCTCAATTTGGTGTGCGCCAACGGTTGATGAACGTGATATTTGGCAAAGCAGCATGCGTCACATTGCTTACGAGGCCCGATGCTTTGTCGTAAGTTCCTGCCAGTTTCTACCGGCTTCAGATGGTGAAAAGGATCCCCTCCTCCAAGACTGGCCCACAAATCGTCCTCTCATTCGTGGTGGAAGTGTGATTATATCACCTATGGGAGAGATACTTGCGCAGCCACTTTTTGATAAGGAAGGGTTGATCAGCACAAAAATTGATCTTAATACAATTATAGAGGCTCGTTATGATCTAGACGTTTCTGGTCACTATTCCCGCCCAGATATTTTCTCATTGCACGTTGATGAACGTCCAAAGTCTAACGTTTCAACAATTTGTCGCACAAGCAGTGATTGGGGGAAATCAGCCGATTCAAAAACCGCAGAACATATTCAAGCACAAGAGCACAATTCTGAGCCATAATTGAGTATGTCCAAATTTGGCGATGACCTCCACCAGCGATAATTGAGTGGGAATAAAAAGATACTTTCTACCATTCTTTTTCACGAAGCAGCCGATTGATTCATTGTGAAAAATAGGCGCAAAGTTAAAATTAGAGTATGTAAAATATTGATTATTGATTGGGAATGTGTTCTCGGCCTAAAACGCCCATTTCTGCAGCCAATCTAGACTGTGTCAACAAAGAGCTAGATAAAACACTAATGTGGGAGTGGGAATAGAGTATGAAGTTAATATCGTCAAAATAGATTTATAGAAAAATGGCATTCTTGAATAACATTTTTACAGTTAAAGAAGTACCACTAGTAAACTGGAGTTCAGAGCTTCCACTTAACCTTAAGCCAAAAATAAAGACCTTATTGATGCTAATTTTGGGGCTCTTTATATTTGGGTTGGGTGAGGCAATAATTATTGGTAGTAGCTCTGGTGTGAGTCCTTGGACAGTACTTGCGCAAGGCCTAGCTATAAGATTGAATCTTTCAATAGGAATGGCAACTTTCTTTATTAGTGTTGCAATCCTTATCTTGTGGATCCCCCTAAAACAATTTCCAGGGATAGGTACTATCCTCAATGCTATTATTATTGCGTCAGCAATAAACCTAACCCTTCCCTATATTCCTAACCCAGAGTTTTTAACTTATAAAATTTTACAAGCATGCATAGGGATATTAACTGTAGGTCTTGGGAGTGGAGTTTATTTAGCCTGCAATCTAGGGCCTGGGCCAAGAGATGGCTTGATGGTAGGTCTGCAAAAGATCACAAATTTATCAATACCAAGCATCAGGACTATTATTGAATTTATAGCAGTGATCTCAGGATGGCTTTTAGGGGGTATTGTAGGCATAGGTACTATTTTTTTTGTTGTCGGTATTGGGCCATGTGTTGGAATTGGATTAACTTTAGTTAAAAGATTTTCGAGAAGTCCCTGACTTTAACTGCTTGAAATATGAGTTGCGGTCTGTTCTCATGGATGCTTAAGTAGTCGAATATTTACGAAAAAACAGTATTTATTGAGTGGAAATGAAAAACAAATTAATTACTTATATTGTACCGATTTTTAGTCTCTTACCTCTAAATGCCATACAAAATAATTTAGAGATAAAAAATCTATTTGGCGAATTAGATATTGAAGGTACTGTTGTCCTGCACTCTTTAAACAAAAACCAAACATTTATTTATAATGAAGATCGTTCATTAAAACTATTTTCACCAGCTTCAACATTTAAAATAGTAAATACGCTCGTTGCGCTCAATGAGGGGAAAATTAATCCTGAAGGCAAAGTATTCATTTGGGATGGCACTCAGTACGACAATCCAAATTGGAATAAAGATCACAGTTTGAAAAGTGCATTTCAATTCTCCTGTGTGTGGTGCTACCAGATCATTGCTTCAAAAGTTGGAAGAGATGTTTATCAAGAATATCTTGAACGTCTAAATTATGGTACTTTAAGTATCCGTTTCGATTTAACTAGGTTTTGGTTGAATGGAGATTTAAGAATAAGTGCAATAGATCAAGTTAATTTTCTTCAAAGAGTTCTTAAAAGAGATCCCGTTTTCTCAAAAAAAGTATATGACAAACTTGAAAAAACCATGCGACCTTTAGGGGCACAGCCCTATAATTTGTATTCAAAAACTGGATGGGATGGGGCCGTTGGTTGGTTTGTAGGATATGTTCGATCAGATACAGGAGTTTGGCTATTTGCGGCAAATATGGATGCAACTAGTATCAATCGGTTAATGTGGAGAGAGAATAAAACAGTTCTTCAGTATGTAATGGAGGTTGTATTACAAGAAAAAGGAATAATTGGGCAATAGAAACCGATTTAAAATTTGAGAAAGGCGTCTATCTCACTTAAAAAAGGAGATGTCATATGATGGCCTTCTTAAATTAAAGGATAGGAATCATTAAAAGTCCTGTAGTCCATCTAGTTTAGTCAATATTAGGCGTTTTTATTAATTATATTAAACTGTTAAATGAAAAGGTGGGAATAATTCTAGTGATTTACCAGCAATACCTTGTAGCTTTACCCATGGGAGATCTCAAAGTAATCGCATCGACACTGAAAGTACAGCCTGGAATTATTTCCCGTGCACGCTTGGTCCGAGCTATAATAGATCAAACTTTTCAACCAGGGGCAATAAAGCAATGCTTGGATGATCTGCAAACGGAATCGAAAAATCTTCTTCTAGCTGTTTTTTCATCGGGGGACTACGGACAAGTCTATGACACCCAACAATCTAGTGATGATCGCTTAGCTATATCACTCCTGGAACTTTTGGCCACAGGCCTAATATTTGGCCGAAGAAATAATCTTGGGACCATAGAATTCGTTATACCTGAGGATCTCCGAGATCCTATTTCCGCCTACTTTTCAAACCAATTAGCAAAGAAATTTTTACCCAAAAATGAACCTCCCATTGAAGAGGAAAACCGTAATCTTTCCATTATCCGAAATATATTTTCTTTTGTGAATGAATTACGACATAATCCTGCTAAGTTAACAGACAATGGCAAACCCTATAAACGGGTTCTTGATGGCATTGCTGCTCGTTGGGAACTAGTTCGACCTCATCTGTCCTACCGAGAACAAGATGTTACTGAACAGATGCAGTTTGTCATAGATTATTCATGTTGGTGCGGATTAACCCATGAAGAAAATGGTCGTCTAAGGTCCACACCTCAGTTTGAATCTTGGATAAAACTACCCACCTTAGATAAAATTAGAAACCTTCTATTGTTTTTGCAGATTCGTGAAACATCCGTATCACCTGCTATTTCTATGTTGCCTGGGATACTACGGATAGGTGTTACTATTAATTACCTAGATTCAGATCAACTCTTACGTTGTATTTTGCGTTGTGCCTTTCCTCATACTAATAATGACAATCTAATTGAGGACCATAGAAATGAAATGGAAACAGCTCTACGTGTACTTGAATGGATAGGGATTCTAAAACAGTTTCCTTATGAAAGTCAAATTGGAACTTGTTTGGTGTTAACTGAACCTGGCCGCCATGTATTGAGTGGAGAAAAGTGGGCAGATGAAAATTCATGGAGTACAGAATTTATTGTCCAACCCACGTTTGAAATTATTGCACCCCATAACCTAGATCTACCTACTCGAGAGAAACTAGAGTGGTTTGCAGATCTGATAAAAGTTGACTTAGTACTAACTTACCGTATTACAAAAGAAACGATCTATAGAGCCGCCAATGGGAATATGACAGGCGATAATGTTATCAATTTTCTGGTAAAAACTTCTCAAAAAGAACTACCACAAAATGTTGAGTACTCCATCCGCTCCTGGCAAGATTCGTATGGACAGGTTTATTTCTTAGATGTATTCCTGCTTCGGACAGCAAACCCTGAAATAGCAAGTCATATTAAGGCACATGGGGAACTTTCACCTTATATACGGGGTGAAATCGCTCCTGATGCCCTGATAGTAGAACGAAATCAATACTGGGAACTGATGGATCTTTTACAAAAACAGGGGTACATGCCAAAATCTGAAATTGTACCGTCTATAGAGTTAACATCTAACGACCCATCAAGTTCAAAAGAAAATCATCGTCTAGAAAATCAAGAATTAAAGATCAAGCAATCTAAACCACAGACCTCACCTAGTTCTGATCAAATTCTTGGCTTTGGAGATTGTATTCCAAATCACCACCAGTGGAGACGTACCACCAATGACAGCTATGGGGGAGGTGCTATTCACTTTGAAAAAGCAGCTAATCTACAGTATCTATCTCCTAAACAGACAGAAGAACTTCTTGAAATGGCTATCCAAAATAACCAACGAGCTGTTATTGATTTCTATCAAGGAAATAGAAGCCGAAGCTTTTTACACCGGATCAAACCTATGCGAATCGAAAAAACTCGAGGGACAGCCTATGTCGAAGCTCATAGTACCCCGGAAAGTGATATGCGAGTTTTCAAAATTTCTAATATTAGAGCAATTAGGATTGTTTACGAAAATGATGAGGCACAACAAATGTAGATTTTACCAAGGATAACGTATGTATACCACACTTATTGACGTCTCTACTTTGAGACTTCATTACTTAAAATCAAATTGGCGCGTAATTGATACCCGATTTTCCCTATTAGACACCAATATGGGACCCAAAGAATATACTGAGGGTCATATCCCTGGCTCAATTTATGCAAATCTAGAAAATGATCTGTCAGGCCCCATAAAAATTGGCCAAACTGGGAGACATCCACTCCCATCGGTTAATCAGATGGTTACAAAATTTTCTAGTTGGGGCATCGATAAGAATATACAGGTTGTAGTTTACGACAGTGCTTCTGGAACAATAGCAGCACGGTTGTGGTGGATGTTACGGTGGCTTGGGCACGATGCTGTGGCAGTTTTGGATGGTGGATTGCCTGCCTGGATCACCCTCAATCTACCAATTTCCAAAGAACTGTCGAAGGTATCAGCCCGAAAATTCGAAGCTAAAGAACGATCCGATATGGTGGCAAACCTTGAAAAAGTAGAAAAATATAGAGAGGATCCTAATTGGGCGCTTCTGGATGCCCGAACTGTAGAACGGTTTAGGGGAGAAATAGAACCGATAGATCCGGTAGCTGGTCATATACCTGGAGCACGGTGTGCGAGTTTTGAAAAAAATCTCTCGAGTCGCGGAACTTTTGAAACCTCTAATGAGCTAACGCAAAGATATAAAAATTTAACTGGAGATATACCTCCTGAACGTATTATAAATTATTGTGGATCAGGGGTTACTGCATGTCATAATATTCTTGCTTTAGCCCATGCAGGTATAGGCAATACTGTGCTTTTTCCTGGATCCTGGAGTGAATGGATTACTAAAGAAAGTAACCCAATAGCAACTGGGGAATAATGACTATTATTTTAAAATTCTTAATGCATAACCGAAGGTAACCCATAGAATTTTAATGCCTGCCTTGATCGAACCAGACCAAGTTCCTGTTATTTTTGATGTTCCCACTCGTTGCCGATAACTTACTGGAACATCAAGGGTTCGATACCTTTTTTGAGCCGCTTTGATTTGCATTTCTACGGTCCAACCAAAATTTAGGTCGACCATACCTAAGGCCATTAGCCGATCATATCGGATTGCCCGAAACGGTCCTAAGTCTGTGTAATTATGTCCGTACAGCCACTGAATAATTCTTGGTACAAGTAAATTACCAATTAAAGCCTGAATTGGCATAGCACCTGGTCTGCGCTGACCTAATAACCGGGAACCAATTACCATATCATAATCCCCCGTGGCAATTGGATTTACAAGTTTTATGATTTCTTCTGGATAATCGCTATAATCTCCATCTAAAAATACAATTATATCTGGAGAATAATAACCAGCTTCCCTAACGCCCCGCTGGCAGGCTGCTCCGTAACCACGTCGAGATTCTTGGACAACTAAGGCACCGGCTTTAGTAGCTTTAGCAACGGTCCTATCGGTTGATCCGTTATCCACAACAATCACAACCCTGACAAAACCCGTAGGAATCTTTGATAAAACTAGACCGATAGATTCTTCCTCATTCAGGACCGGGATAATAACCACAACAATATTTTCTCTTAAAATTTGTATATCTTCCTTATCTACGAAAAGTTAATAAACTAGTTTACTAAACCATACATAATGTATTATTTGCTTGACAAAACCCCAATATATACTAATATATTGTCTTAAGTGAGGATCCAGTTAGCCTATTTTTAAACCACTCTTATTTCTCTTACATTCGAGACCTGGTAATTTTCCTTCAGGATCCGTCTCCGATGCGTCTTTCCAATCTTGAAATTATTGGTTTCAAGTCGTTTTCTAGCCGACTGAAAGTGAAATTCAGCGATGGTATTACCGCTGTAGTTGGGCCCAATGGGTGTGGCAAATCAAATATCGTCGATGCTATTAGATGGGCGCTGGGAGAACACCGAGCCACCTCACTTCGGGGTGATCGGATGGAAGACGTTATATTCAATGGGACTGATGCACGAAAACCTCTGGGGATGGCGGAAGTTTCATTAACTATTGATAACAACGAACAGAAACTCCCGATTGAATATAGTGATGTTACTATTACACGCCGCTATTTCCGATCTGGCACAAGTGAATACTTTATTAATAAAGAACCTTGCCGCCTTAAAGATATTACAAATCTTCTTCTGGATACAGGTATGGGAGCCCATGCCTACTCAATAATTGAGCAAGGTATGGTGGAATCGGTAGTCAATGGAAGTCCGCAAGAACGACGTCAATTAATTGAGGAAGCTGCCGGAATAAATAAGTACAAAACTAGGCGGCGTCTTGCACAACGAAAATTAGAGGGTACTGAACACGATCTGGTACGTATTGCTGATCTCTTAGAAGAGGTTGACCGTAGTGCTAGTTCTCTTCGGCGTCAAGTCCGAAAATATGAACGTTATGACCAACTGATGCAAGAGATGAAAGAGATAGAAATAACCATTTCATACCACAAATTTCTGCACCTTCGTCAGCAAAGAGAGCCGGTACAATCTACTATTAACACCTTAGGGGAGCAGAAAGAGACGTTACTAACTCGCATTAGGACAGCAGAAGCAGAGGTAGAAAAAAGAAATGTCAATCTCCTTGAAAAAGAGAACGACCTTCAGCAAAAGCAGGATACTGTAAATCGAATCGACTCACAGATTCGAGAGTTAAATGAAGAACTTTTAGTAAGTAGAGAACGGCGAACCGGCCTCGAAAACCGAGAAAAGAATGCAGCTGAAGAAGCAGAAGTAGCAAAAAGTGAGCAAAGGCAAGTCAAAATACAGTTGGAAGACATCGATAAAAATAGAAAAACTATATATAATGGACTAGATCAGGCACGAACTAACTTTACTGAGAGGGAAAATCTAGCTAAGAAATTTGAGGAAAAGATTTCTACTCAGAAAGAATCAACTATGGCTCTTAGGAACCGTAGTATGGAATTGATCCAGAAACAATCGCACGAGGAAGCGGAAATTAATGCACTCACCACCCATACTGAATCTCTTGATAAACGTAGAAGTGATCTTCTTGCAAACCGAAATAGCCTTGATGAAGAAATAAAATCTAAGACTACTACAATTGAAACTGTAAACGATAAATTGGAAAAAACAAGAAAAGTAGTAAAAGAAAATACCTCTCTCAACCTTAACCTATTGGAATCTATTAAAAAGATCAAAACCTCTGTAGAATCTAGTAGAGAAAATTTGTCAAGTAACGAAACAGCTCTTGCTACGGCCGAAAAAGAATGGGCCCTTTTAGACCGTATGTACCAACAATTTGAAGGATATAGCCAGGGAGTAAGAACTTTATTAACAAAAACAACTGAGACGCCCGACTTTCTTGGAGTTTTGGCAGATCAGATTGTGATCCAGAAAAAATATGAACCGGTCATCGCAGCATATTTGAGTGGAAAGTTACAATACATTATTGCAGGTCGTGAAGAAGATGCCTTAACAGGAATTAATTTCCTTCGTGAGGACGATTCAGGGCAAGCATCATTCATTCTTCTAGGTAAATTAAAGTCTCGTCGTGTCCCTTCTGAACTACCTTTTGAGGATCCAGGAATCATTGGACGTGCAAGCGCATTTGTTACAACAAGTGAAAATTTTTATCCTATCGTTAATCATCTACTTTCTCGAGTAATTCTTGTAGAAGATCTGGAAACAGGCTTTCGGTTATCAGCTTTATTTGATATAGACCAAGGTTGGAAACTATTGACAGCTAATGGAGAAATAATAGATCCGGCGGGAATATTGACTGGCGGATCGGTTGTTGAAAATGAATCAGATCTTCTTCGAAGAACCGAACGGCTTGAAAACTTGAACAAAAACATTGAAACTTACAGATCCGAACACAACAAGATCATGAAAGATATAGAAAATTTGTCTACTGAACTCAATGGCTTGGTCGGTCGGCAATCAAAAACAGAACAGTTTCTTAATCAATCTCAACATAAGATGATGGAATTGGAAAACCGCAGCCGACAATATCGTTTTGAGCTCTCCCGTTTCAACGAGCAAGACGAAAAAATAGAACTTGAAGTAGAATCTCTAACCCAACAAATCATCTTGGCAGAAGAAGAATATCAGAAACGTAAGGCTGACCTTATAACACTGACCGAAAACAGAGTTAGCAGTGAAGATACATTGCAAGAACAGCAGGAAATTCTTGACGAATTGGAAGGAGAACGACAACAACTTGCAGAAGCTGCTCACGACGCTCGAATCGCTCTTGTATCGCTAGAAAGTCGGAACAACGAACTTAGCACTACAGAAGAATTTCTTTCCCAAGAAGACAATCGTCTAAAAAACGTTTTTCAAAAGAGAGAATTTGAAGCAACTGAAGCCCGAAAAGAAACCAAGAGCTTAAAGGTCATTCAGGAAAAACATGAAACCCAACTTGAAACACTTTACCTCTCCAGGAGGGAACGCGAGGTAGATCGTGACTCTGTTCTCGAAGAACACCGAGAAATGCAAGAGGACTTACGTCAGATACAACAGTCTGAGGGTGAAAATCGCAATGCTATAGCTGAGGTACAAGAACAGATACATAAAGCCGAACTAGAAGAAGCTGAATTGGATATGAAAAGTGATGAGATACGTCGGCAATTATTAGAAAAGTATGATACTGACCCTGACAAAATTGATGAAGAACCCCAAGTTTTGGACCTTGAAAGTTATGCTTCTGATGCCGCAGAATCCCTTCAGGTTGATCTCCAACGTAAAGCAGATGAATTGGGTCCAATTAATATGGCAGCCGTTGAGGAGTATAAAGCTGCAAAAGAAAGACTTGATTTTTTACAACAGCAACAGACAGACCTCATCGAAGCTAAAGAGAACCTAGAGAAAACTATCGTTAAGATGAACAAGGCCGCCCGCACCCGATTTATGAACACTTTTGAACAGGTTCGAGAAAACTTTATGACAACGTTTCAAACCCTTTTTGAGGGTGGGGAAGCAAACCTCAAACTTGAAGAAGGAGATTCTCTCGAAGCCGGGATTGAAATTATGGCTCGTCCCGAAGGGAAACGACTCCAAAGCCTGGCATTACTTTCTGGGGGTGAAACTGCACTGACTGCTATAGCTCTTCTTTTTGCTATCTATCTTGTTAAACCAAGTCCGTTCTGCGTCTTTGATGAAGTAGATGCACCCCTTGACGATGCTAATGTTCAAAGATTTGCCAGTGCCCTTCAACAATTTACCAATACCACTCAGTTTTTAGTAGTAACCCATAATAAGCGCACGATGGAAGCAGCTGATTACTTATATGGTATAACAATGGAAGAACCTGGTTTATCGAAAATGGTTTCTGTTCGACTTGAAAATACACAGTCGGAAAAATTGGAACCAGCCGTAACCCAGGAATAAGTATTTAAATGAGACATAGGTGAACTGTGATAGTCATTGGGATAGCTGGAGGTATAGCTTCTGGCAAGTCAACCGCATCGGAAATATTTAAGCGATTTGGTGCCCATGTTATAGATGCTGATCTTATAGGCCATGAATTACTGAAATCCGATAAGATCCGGGATAAAATTGTTAGGATATTTGGTGAGAGTGTTCTAACCCAAACTGGGGATATTGACCGCCGTATCCTTGGAGATCGTATTTTTACGGATGAAGAAGCTCGACTTAGTTTGAATAAGTTGGTAAGACCAGCTATAAGGCAAGAAATTCGCCAAAAAATTAACCTTAAGAGAAAAGAAAATAAAGAAACGGTCATTGTAGTCGATGCCGCATTGTTAGTAGATTCAGGGCCGACCGATCTGGTCAATTGTGTGATTTTAGTTACCGCAACTACGACGATCCGAATAAAAAGAATCATCCTTCGAAACAAAATTTCTGAAAATGAAGCTAAGCAACGTATAAACGCCCAAGTAGATGATAAAAAGCAGGCAAAATGGGCAGACTATATCTTGGAGAATGATGGAACCCAGCAAGAGTTAATTAAAAAGGCCACAGAGCTTTGGGAAGCAATTGTTTATTAAAATAGAGATTATAAGTTGTTATTTTACTCACTAAGCTTTTTATAAAGACCATTTTTTTTTATATAACCAGCTATTGCTGTTGGAACCATATGGGAAATAGAAAGCCCTTTTTCAACCCGTTCACGCACATCCGTAGATGAAACTTCGATCTCTGGAAGCTGTAAGGTAACAAACCGATCTCGCCATCGCTGATCTACATTTAACAGGTCCATTCCGGGTCTTGGAACTGCCACAACAGTTGCTAGATCAAAAATCTCCTCGGGAGAATACCAAGTATTTATATCAAGAAGACTATCAGCTCCCATTACAAGATAAATATAGACCGAAGAACCATAAATCCTTCGACATTCCTTCAAAGTATCTACCATATACGATAAGCCAGGTCGATTAAATTCAAGATTTGAAACCTCAAATCTTAGATCATTCTGGGTTGCTAATTCTACCATTTTATAACGATCGTTAGCTGAAGCGTTGGTAATTCCTTGTTTATGAGGAGGGCGGGCAGATGGAATAAAGAGGAGCTGGTCTAAATCACAATGTTTAATAATGGCTTCGCCTATAACAAGGTGGCCAGTGTGAATTGGGTCAAATGTTCCTCCCAGAATACCAAGTCTTGAAATACTCATGGAGGACCATCACTATCATCTTGACCTGGAACTAATAAATCATTAGGTCCGGAATTTTCTCCTTCTCCAACCTCAGTTTGCACCCCTGATTTTTTGTTATCATTAGGCGATGATGCGGAGAAATCTCTTTCCAATGCTTCTAACCGTTTTATAGCCGTCTCAGAGAGCTCATTTTCAGAATAACTTTGGATAAAAATATTAAATTGTTCGATAGCTTCCTTAATTTTTCCTTGCCTAGCGTAGCTGTCAGCTATTTCAAATTGGGCTTGAGAAGCCCAACTACTCATCGGATATACTTCTAGCAAATCCTTAAAATAAACACGGGCGGCTTCCCAATCTTTTAACCTATAATAAAGATTACCTACTCGATAGTCTTTCTCAGCTACTTTGTCAAAACATTCTTGTAATAGCTCATGGACTTCGGAACTCCATTCACTTTCAGGATATTCTTCTAAAAAAAACTGAAGCTCCCGAATAGCTTCAAAAGTTTTATCCTGACTAAGGTGGGAAGCATTAGATTGAAGGAACGTGGCATATGCAAGTTTATATTGGCTTTCGTCGCTAAAGGGACTCTGAGGGAAATCACTAATTAGTCGCTGAAAAACGAGCACTGCAAGGGGATATTCTTCAAGCTTAATATGCATTTCACCCTGGTGATAAAGGGCATCATCAACAATGTCACTACCTGAATGGCTTAAGGTAATAGCCCTAAAGGCATCTAAAGCCTCCATCCATTGTTCTTCCGCGATTCTAGCCAACCCAAAATCGTATAACTCATCAGCTGCCCAATTCGGATTTATATCTGGTGGACTACAACTAAGGAAACCAAAAGTTATGAAGAAAAACCCGACAACGCCTTTTTTTAGATAATTAATTATTATCATACTAATGACTCGATTCGGATAGGTAATGTGCTAGTAAAGTTATCATTTGGTTTTGAACCCTCCGGAAAAACTGTACCAATCAGATCATACTCCAATGCATCAGTTATGGTTACGGGAACAAACGTCCCTATTGGGAGCTCTACTTTACTCGTGAATAAAACCTCATTATCAACGTCAGGTGCATCCGAAATCGTACGGCCTACATACTTGTATTCACCCTCTGTTGAACCTTCGTCGATAAGAACATCTACTGTCTTCCCAATTAATTCTCTATTACGTTCAAGTGATTTTTCCCGTTGTAGTGCCATTAGAGAGTTATAACGTTCCAGCTTAATTTGTTCTGACACCTGTTCTCCGTAATCTGCCGCTGGTGTTTGGTCTTCTTTTGAATAAGTGAATACACCGATTCGGTCAAATCTTGTTTCTTCTACGAAATTATATAATTCATTGAAATCTTCATCAGTCTCTCCCGGAAAACCAACAATGAAGGTTGTTCTTAAGGTAACATCAGAAATATATTTTTGAATTCGGTCCAAAAGTAGTCTTGTTTTTTTTGAGGTAGTCTCCCTATTCATTCGTTTAAGCATCGCGTCTGAAATATGTTGCAACGGAATATCAACATAGTTACAAACCTTCTCAAGATCAGCGAAAGATTGAATCAATCTGTTAGTAAATCGGACAGGATGGTTGTAAAGAGGTCGGATCCAACGAATCCCGTTTACACTATTAAGAGCTTCTAGAAGATTTTCAAGTCTAACGGGCACCTCTAAATCTTTACCATACCATGTTGTATCTTGAGAAATTAAATTAAGTTCGACAGCTCCTTGTTCTGATAATCTCTGAGCCTCTTCTACAAGGCTGTTGATTGTGCGACTTCTCTGGCGTCCTCTAATTGCCGGGATGATACAAAAAGTACATCGACGGTCGCAACCTTCAGCTATTTTTAGATAAACTGAATGATCTGGTGTGGTAATTATTCTAGGATAAGAATAATCGGTGGGTAATGGCTGCCTACGAATTTCCCGAAGTGTGTCTTTCCTATCTAGCATCCGTTCTAACAAATTAACTATCTGTGGATATTGGTGAACTCCTATAACAGCATCTATCTCTGGCATTTCAGTTACTAGACTGTGGGAGTATCTTTGTGCCATACATCCTGTTACCACTAGCGAATTACACCGCCCATCTTCTTTAAATCGAGCTAGATCTAATATTGTTTCTATAGACTCTTCTTTAGCTGGACCAATAAATGCGCAGGTATTTACGATAATAATATCTGCTTCATCGTGATTAGTAACTATTTTGTAACCAGCCTGAGTCAATTGACCAAGCATGACTTCCGAATCTACTAGGTTTTTTGAACACCCTAAACTAGCAAGACTAATGTTCGGCACTATCTTCTACCCCTATTTTGATTAAACTCCGCTACCGCAAATCAACCCATTCTACATCCGAGGGTACAGTCAACTTGAATAGTTCTGGTTGAATTTTCGTATTTAGTTGGAAATCACTAAATTTTAGCGTTGTTACAGATCCCATATCATCCATATACACTACTTTCTTAGTTAACCAGGTTGTGTCTTCTACCCAGATACGTAATTCGGGAATACCCTCTGAGTCCTGCTGGGCTATCAATTTTAAGACGTAGAAAGTGGTATCACCGATTTCCTCTCGACCTTCCAAAACATGCTGATATTGATTTACATAATTAAATAAGATCTTATCCGGGCTAGTCCCGATTTCACTGTTATCTGCCGATGAAACTATAACTTGTCTATTACTTGGTAAATATGTCCATATGGTTTCCCCATCAGCAATTATGGTCTGATCAGTTTCTTCAATTCGGAGTTGCTCTGTGTTCCTTCGAAGATAAATACGTCCTTCATTTTTCCGTTCCTGATTAAGTACTCCAAACAAAACAGTTACAGAATATCTAACCGACATTGACTTCACGGTATTAAGTTGTTGCCGCATTTTTAGTGTTACTGACTCGACCGAATCAAATTTGGGCAATCGCCTATCGGTCTGAAACATTAGTAATCCGGCGATAACGCAAATATATGCCGCCATACCGAAGTTCTCCTAATTTTTACTTTGTTATTTAGTCATTCCAAGTTGGCGAATATGCATCTAAATAGGCCCTGAGTCAAGGGTGCCATCCAACTATCCCCAATATACCAATTTTGTTAAATATCTAACTCTAATATTATTGCTAAGGGTATCACCTGACTTCTAATAAATTTGGAGGCAAACCCAGGTTTTTTTACGGATTTCCTGCTAGGTTTCGTTCGTACCTGATCTTCCCATCTACGATTGTATACATTACTTCTGTTTCTAAAATCTGATCCTCCGGTATAGTCATAATATCCTTAGATAAAACTGTAAAATCTGCTAATTTCCCACTCTCAATAGACCCTAAAACATCTTCATGAAATGAGCCGTAAGCCGCATCCAACGTATAGGATCTCAGAGCTTCCTGACGGGACATCCGCTGATTACCAAACATCCCCCCCCCTTTTTTATGATCTCCTGGTACCTTACGAGTTACGCTAGCGTAAAATGAGGCAATAGGGCTTACATCTTCGACTGGCGCATCGGTTCCATTAATTATCTTAACCCCTTCCTTTAACAATTTCTGCCAAACATAGGCACCTTCCAAGGTACGAGCATGTCCCAGTCGATCTGTTGCCCAGGGAAGATCTGAGGTAGCATGAATTCCTTGCATGGAGGCAATAACACCAAGCTCAGCAAATCGTGAGATGTCAGCCTCATCTAATATTTGGCTATGTTCATTACGAAAACGATGGTCTATTACATGAGGGAATTCGTCCATCGCTTTCTCATACATGTCTAAAACCATACGGTTAGCCCGATCTCCAATAGCATGAGTACAAACCTGCCAACCATGTTCCAAACCAAAACGTGCTGTTGCATAGATCGTTTCTGGAGACGTGGTGTAGAAACCAGAATTATGTGGATCATCTTCGTAAGGTTCGAGTAACCAGGCTCCTCGAGACCCTAATGCACCATCACCAATTAATTTTACGGACCGAATAGTTAAAAATCTACCTGGATCTAAAAATGGCTTTTGTAGTGCCTGCATCGTTGAAAGGCCATAAGCCATAGCATAGATCCGAATGTCTAGTTTATCTTTCCTAAGATATTCCTGATAAAGTTCAATTTCATTTAAGCCCACTCCCGCATCATCAAACATAGTAATCCCGTTTGCTAAGGATTCTTGAATACCCAGGTCTAGAGCCTGGCGTTTCTGATTTTCTGTGGCTTGAGGAACTCGGATCAAACTCATTGCCCTATCTACTAAAACTCCTGTTGGGTTACCATATTGGTCTCTAATTATGTCTCCCCCTTCGGGAGATTTTGTCTGAGAATCAATCCCCATTAACTCCATTGCTTTGGCATTAACAAAGCAAGCATGCCCGTCTGCTCTTCGAAGATAAACAGGATTTTCTGGAAAAGCTGCGCTTAGTTTATGATGGGTCATAAAACCTCGGACAGTTAATGAACTCTGGTCTATCCATTTTTCTTCATGCCAACCACGACCTGTAATCCACTCTCCAGGCTGAACACCCTCAGCTGCGTCAAGAACCCTTTTGATCAATTCATCATATCCAGCTATTCCAACTAAGGTTACCATCATTTTTGCATAGCCAATACTCATGAGATGGCCATGGCTCTCTTTCAAACCTGGCACAACAGTTTGCCCCTGCAGATCAATCACTTTTGTACTAACACTAATAAATGGCTCAACATCTTTGTTTGTTCCGACAATAGATATTTGGTTACCAATGACAGCGATCGCCTGCGCTTTAGGCCTATTCTCGTCCATGGTATATACCGTGCCGTTAATTAAAACTAAGTCAGCTGTTGATTTTCGAACCTGGCTTTGACCATCAGATAATATTATCACCGTTAGTAAACTACTGACCATCAAAACCCACCCAATTTTCCACATGATAAGATCTCCTAAAATTAAACTCATATTCTTTCACACACGCCAGCCAATTAACCTAGTATTATATTTGTTCTTCAAGGCGTCTGCCAACTACTTCTTCTTTAATATAAGCTATTATATCCCGAGTAGAGGTACCTGGTCCAAACAACTTACCCACACCTATCTTAGATAGTTTCTCTGCATCAGCCTTAGGTATTATACCTCCACCGGTAAGTAAGATATGGTGCACATTCTTATCCTGTAGTAGTTCCATAACACGGGGGAATATAGTCATATGTGCCCCTGACAAGATACTCAATGCAACTACATCCACATCCTCTTGCACGGAGGCCTCCACAATCATTTCAGGCGTTTGTCTCAGTCCGGTGTAGATAACTTCCATGCCAGCATCCCTAAGTGCACTTGCCACCACCTTAGCACCTCGATCATGCCCATCCAACCCCGGTTTAGCTACAAGGACCCGTATCTTTTTTAACATGATTGATTATACTCCGTTAATATATGAATTTTCTTTATCAAGATAACCATATCAGCTTTTTATTCTCGTCATAACTTCCTGAGCTGCTCCGTAAGGCTGAATTTCTCTACGTGCGACACTTTTAGATAACTTTTCCATAGTCTCATTAAAATTTGTAGGTTTTTTAATTTGATTTTCCCACAATTCTCTCAACACCCTGTGAATAGCTAAACGAGCTTGGTGACAACGAAGTTTATCCAAGCGGTTTTCTTCTGCAAGGTATTCTCTATGAGCTAAAAGTTGCTCATAGATTTCTTCAATACCCTTATTATCTCGAGCACTAACTCTCAGAACAGGAGGTTTCCATGTATCCTCCCATTCTTTCATATTGACAACCATTTGGAGTTCTGAGGCAAACCTACTAGATCCGTCACGGTCATCTTTGTTAACTATAAGGATGTCCGCTATCTCCATAAGCCCTGCCTTCATGGCTTGGATACTATCTCCTGACTCTGGAGTCAGGAGCACTACTGTAGTATCACTAATTTCAGAAATATCAAGAGCAGATTGTCCCACTCCTACAGTTTCCACAATAATATAGTCTTTTCCAAAAGCATCAAGAGCAGTAACAGCATAGGGAGTAGCTTCTGCTAAACCTCCTTCATAACTGCGGTCAGCCATACTGCGTAAAAAGACCTCGGAATCATTCCAAGCCGTCTGCATACGAAGTCGATCGCCAAGCAATGCTCCTCCAGTGAATGGACTAGTTGGATCTACAGCTATAATTCCAAGGGAACGCTTGTTTTGGCGAAGTATAGAAGTTAAGCGGTCTGTCAATGTACTCTTCCCAGCTCCTGGAGGACCTGTTATACCGATTCGACGGGACTTTCCTGACAAAGGATACAGCCGGTCCAAAATTTTAGATCGGTAAGTATTATCTTCTAATAGGGAAATGATGCGAGAAAGAGCTATTACATCACCTTCCAGAAAACGATCAAATAGTTTCATAGCAAATATGGGGATAGGAGAAGTTAGACCACTCCATTTTTGATATCTTTTACATGCAATTGCACATTAGTTTCGCCTCGGTAGGTATTTTCTTCGAGTATAAATGCTAGGTCAAAATTATCTTTAGATTGCATCAGTTGTTCTAAATATTCCGCCATTCCGAAACCGATCGCATCCATAGTACGGCCCTTTTGTCGAACCCTAAACTTAAGATGTTTTTTATCAACCCCCAAAATCCTTGGGGACCCCACGAGACTAAGTTTGCGCGAAACCAATATAGGATGATCATTGGCCGGTCCAAAGGGACTAAGCATTTTCATTAGCTGAACCATCCTTGGTGTGATTTCATTAAGTTCTATTTCCGTTTCGATATCAAACTTTGGAATAAAATCAGCTGTTGTCGCCCGCTCAGCTACTACCTCATGAAATTTATGTGTAAAATCTTGAATACGTTCTTTTTCAATCGATAGACCTGCAGCATGATGATGACCACCAAATTGGATCAAAAGATCGGAACATTCTTTAATAGCGTTGTAAAGATGAAAATCACCTACTGTCCGTGCGGAACCCCGCCCATTTTCACCGGCAGTTGAAATCATAACAACTGGACGATTAAATGCCTCCACCATACGAGATGCAACAATACCGATGATGCCGGGATGCCAAGTTTCTGAAGCAAGGACTATCCCTTTCGCTTCTCTGAGGAAAGGATCATTTTCGACAATAAGCTTAGCTGCCTCAAACGTTACGGTGTCCTCCTTCCGCCTTCGCTTATTCTCTTGGTCTAATTCCTCAGCTAAACCTTTTGCTTCTGTTTGACTTTCAGTGATAAAGAGCCGGACAACTCGAGTAGCATCACCCATTCGACCAGCAGCATTAATTCGGGGAGCGAGCATAAAAAGCATATGACCAGTAGTTAATTCTTTTTCTGGCAGGCCAGCAACGTTAAGCAGAGCTTGCAGACCCTCTTTATGTGTCTGTTGCATCATATCCAGCCCATACTTAGTTAATATTCTATTTTCATCATATAAAGGAACTATATCGGCTGTTGTCCCTAGTGCGACAAGATCCAAATGAGTATAAACGGAGTTTTCAGGCAGGCCAACGTGTTCAGCTAAAGCCTGTGCTACTTTGTAAGCTAGTCCGACGCCGCAGAGTTCCTTAAATGGATATCCACAATCATCCCGTTTAGGATTCAGAACTGCTACACCATTGGGTAACGTCTCCCCTGGGACATGGTGATCAATAATAACAATATCAATGCCCATTTCCTTAGCTTGATCTACTTCAGCAATCGCTGTAATACCACAGTCAACTGCCAGGATAAGCGTAACACCACGTTTTTTAGCCTCCTGTAACCCTTCAATGGATAATCCATAGCCATCCGTAAGCCTATTAGGAATATAAGAGGTGATTTGGTCCGTCAGCAGCTCAATTACAAGATATAGCAATGTGGTTGCTGTCGTACCGTCAACATCATAATCACCAAAAATCATGATGTGTTCTCTATTATTAATAGCCGCGGAGATTCGTTCAACTGCCAAATCCATGTCAACCATTAGAAAGGGGCTATGTAAATCATCAAGGGTAGGCTTTAAAAAAAGTCGGGCTTCATCAAAAGTTTCAACTCCCCGGTTTAGCAACACCTGCGCAATAACGCGAGGCACGTTTATCAGCGCCATCAGTTCAGAAACCTTAGGATGTTCTTCTTGTAGGACCCAACGGGTATTCATAAAATTGATCTGGGGTTTGTTATGAGTATATCGCCTGGTTAGCCAACCGGATACAGTAACTAGACCCGTAAAACGTCCAAGTCGGCCATAAGCCGAGTTCTGTACCTTCATGATGAAGGCGGCGACCATCTATCTGGGGTGGCTGTCACCAGACACCTCTTGCGACCTAACCCGAGAGTTCCCGGTTCCCCGGTAGCTGAGACGGGCCGTCTCTCCTCTCCTATTCGGTCTTGCACCAGATGGGGTTTGTCCTGCCGGTCCGGTTACCCGGGCCGCGGTGAGCTCTTACCTCGCCTTTTCACCTTTGCCTCCTCGAAAGGATCGGCTGTTTATTTTCTGTGACACTTTCCGTGACATCACTGTCCCCTGCTGTTAACAGGCATCCTGCCCTTTGGTGCTCGGACTTTCCTCGTTCAAAAAGTTGAACGCGGTCGCCTGGACGACTTAGGACGTTTTACGTCTAATACACCTCGCAAGAATATTATGAAATTGAATTTCATTACATAAAATTATATAGAAAAACTAACACTCTAGTTTTCCTCACCATCCTCAATCATAAGGATGCGGCCGCAACTTTCACAAGAAATCAGCTTTTCATTTTGACGGATCTGCAACACAACCTGAAGTGGAATTACATAAAAACAACCTGAACACGCACCCTTCTTGACTGAGACTACAGTCATATCTCCTAGGTTTCTCCGAAGTCGGTCATAAACTTTAAGAATCCGATTTTCTACATGCATTGCCATTCTGGTTCTCTCATCAATTTTGATAGCCACATTTTCATCTATGGCCTCAAGTTTAGATTCGAGTTTTCCACGTTCTTCGCCGAATTGTGCGATAAGAGCTTCTGTTTCAGCACGCATAACATCCAGCGTTTCAGTAGCTGATTCAGCCTCAGTAATTAACTGTAAGATGGAATCTTCCAGGTTCCCTATGAGAGTTTTTTGTGTTTGAATTTCAGCCTGAAGGGCATCATATTCTTTATTGGTTTTGACACTATACAGCTGCCCCTGATACTTTTTTATTTGATCCTGTACTACTTCCAAATCCCGCTCAGATTGTCGCCTATTTCTATCAAAATCTGCTACCTTTTCTTCTTGATTATTCACCCGAGTCTCTGCTTCTATCTGCTCAGAGTTCATAGTCTCAAGTTGATTAGGAATATCTACTTTATTCTGCTTAAGCGTGTACAAATCCTGATCGACTTTTTGCAATTCTAATAAGGTTTTCAAACTTTCCTGCATACGACCCTTACCCTCCGCAGACCCGAAAAGACAGAAAAAAAAATGCACTTAAAAGTGCATTTCCCTAACTTCATTTTATTTGTAGCCAATTCCGGCTCTTAAGAGACAACTGAAACTGAAACGACCGGAAATTTGGAATCATTAATAAAGCCTTACCAACGCTCTTAACTTATCTACTTGATTATTTGCCCATCATATTATAAAGATAATATCAGATGTCCAAATTGTCAAACAAAATAAGAGGAGAGAATCATGAGTTCAGCCATTAACTTTCGAGGAAACAAAAGAGAAGAAACCATTGAACTTAATATCGTTATTTCCAAATGGGGATTTTTAGGTGCATTAACGTTACTTATTGTAGGACTTTCGCTAAGTTTTGCTGTATTGCCGGTCCAATCGCAAAATGACCGCGAAAAAAAAGCTATAGGAGCAGGACCTAACTACAGCGAAGCAATAGAAGCTGGAGATTTCGTGTTTCTCTCAGGCAAAATTGCGGCTGTTAGAGGTAGAATTATCCCTGGCGGTATTAGGGCTGAAACAAAAAAAGTAATGGATAATTTAGAGAGAGCTCTCGCTAAATCTAATCTTACCATGGATGATGTCGTAAAGGCTACGGTATTTTTGAATGACCTAAATGATTTTTCTGATATGAACGATGTCTACCGGTCATACTACAATGGTGATCCACCTGCTCGTTCAACTATTCAGTCAGGGATTGTTTTAAATGCCGGAGTGGAAATAGATCTAATTGCATATCGAGGGAACAAATGACAGAAAAAACAACAGTTGGGGTAATCGGACTAGGGTTGGGACAGGCTCACCTTAAGGGATACCTAAAAAATGATGACGTTGAAGTCATTGGGCTATCGGATCTTAATTCAGAATTAGTCAACCGCACAGCTACTATAAATAACGTGCCCCATGCCTTTACTTCATACCAAGATTTACTGGACATGAATCCAGACATAGTTAGTATCTGCTTACCAAATTTTCTCCATGCACCAGTGACGATTGATGCTCTTAACGCTGGTATAAATGTGCTATGCGAAAAACCCATGGCATTAAATGCTTCCCAAGCTCAAGAGATGGTCTTTGCTGCAAAAAATAATGACCGTTATCTAATGATTGCTCTGAATAATCGCTTTCGCACCGAAACCCAGATATTAAAAAAACTTATTGATGGAGATAATTTGGGCGAGATATATTTTGCCAAAACTGGATGGCTAAGACGTAATGGAATTCCGGGCCTGGGAACCTGGTTTACTAGAAAAAAACAGGCAGGAGGTGGCCCATTAATTGACCTAGGTGTCCATATGATAGATCTCACTCGATGGCTAATGGGCAATCCCAAACCTGTTTCTGTGGTCGGTGCCACCTATATGCAAAGAGGTGATAGGTTAGAAAATGTATTTGATGTAGAAGATCTAGCGACTGCTTTTATACGTTTCGAAAATGATATCACTCTAATTGCAGAAGCAAGCTGGGCATCCCATGTTCCTGGAGAAGGCTCCTATGTTAAACTAATAGGATCTAGAGGTGGTGCTGAGATCATAGGAAATCAATTGACTGTTTACACTGAGCTACATGGAGAAACTGTGGATATTACACCAGCGTATACTGCGAAAGAGTGGGAAGACTGCATCGCAACAGAAATTGCTCACTTCGTAGATTGTGTTAGAACTCGCCAAACTCCCATGTCAACAGGCGAGCAGGGGATGGTAATGATGCAAATCTTAGACGGGATCTATGAATCAGCTGCTGGGAAGGACTTAATCCACTTAGATACTCACTGATCAGCCTATTTCGAACCTGTTCAGATTACCGAAGGGAAGATTGATATTCCCTGTTATTGAAAATTACTACATTGTCATCTGGTTTTTCGTTCAGAGCTCTTTGATAAGCTTTTTCAGCGTCATGCAGACGCCCAACTCTTTCATAAGCAACAGCGAGATTATTCCATATTGCCCCATCATTAGGTGTTTTTTTCAATAATTTTTCCCATAATGCCGTCGCTCGTAGCCAATTCCCTTCTCTAACAGCTGAAATCCCCTCGCCAACTTTCCTAACAAATAACCAACGGGTAACCTGGATCCGTTCCTGTACAAGAGATGCCATTAACCGATTTACTATACGCCTAGCTAAAATCTCTGTTAGTATCGGAGAGACCGTCTCTACCAAAATTTCTCCCCTAGGGGGATTGTTTACTGGCTCAGGCAGGACAGTCCGATAGGAATCTGACTCTGTTACGGTAAAATTTCCAAGAAGAATCTTTGATTCAATTTGGTAAGCCTTGAGTTTAATGGTAACAACAGCACTTTGATCGATATAGGGGCGTACATAAGGCCTTTGTATAAGACGAATGCCTGTTCTACCTAGCACTTCTTCAAGGCGAAAAATTTTTTCTTCCCCGTATTCCTCTGTATAGGTCCTCTGTAATGACCCTACTAACATAATTCCTGCATTTAACTGATTTCCAACTACTAATGCTAGAGAATCTGGAACATGACTAGATTGGTGAGAATGTTGAGATAAAGTTTTGAGGACAAATTTTCTCTCTATAGTTAATAATGTAGAATCTGCTGCAAGTGCTTGGGAGAACAAAAAACTGGTAAGGGTATTGAGGGGCTGATCATTTCCACTAAACCCTAAATTGGCAATAGTTTCGTTTCCCGCAGAACCAAGCAATGGAGATTGATAGGCTTCAAACTGAACGGTCAGAAAAGAAGATACACACGTCATTTGGGATATAACAGCTATCACAAGTAGAAAGTGTAAACATTTCTTATATTGGATACAATATGTCATGATTTTAATAGGTACCCTGGTATTTAAAGAACGTCAAGTCGATTTAGCCCAAATAGGGAACCTTGAAAGGTGTTGACAACATTGCCAATGAGTAATAATCTAACTCTTGATTAATAAATATATGGAGTACGAGTTAAATAATATGACCTCTTCAAAGATGCCATCAAAAAAAATAAAAACAAATGATACACTTAGTGCTCTTCCGAGAACGAGCACTGTTTCAAAAAGTCCCCGTCGTGGATTTCTCCAGAAATGCCTAGCTGCATTGGGTAGTCTTGGGTTTCTAATGGCTGCTTATCCGCTGATCCGATATATCGAACCTCCTCCCGAAGCTGACGGAAATAGTAGGGTTGAAATCGATCTTAATACCTTACCTCTGGGGTCTTCCCAAACTGTAATTTACCAGGGACGGCCAACTATAGTAGTCAATACCCCGGATGGATATTCAGCCTATAATGCTGTCTGCCCTCACTTGGGTTGTGTCGTAAAATGGGAAACACGGACACAGAATATCGTTTGTCCCTGCCACGGTGGAAAGTTTGGCACTGATGGTAGCGTCTTAGGGGGACCTATTCCTGGCCCTTTAAAACCTGTTAGTTTATCGATTAGCAATGATAAAATTATTGTTGGTTCATAAACAACTATTGATTAAAAGATCCTTTGTCTCAGGATGCAGGGGAAGCTACCATGATTAAAAATCTGCGTAACGGATTGTACAATTGGCTTGATGACCGTATTGAATTGTCCTCAATCATTAAATTCTGTCGAAATCAGTTGACCAAACCAGTCCCCCCTCACCTGAACTGGTTGTTTTCCTTCGGAACCATAACCCTAATCTTCTTTCTGTCTCAAGCTATCACAGGGGTCCTCCTAATGATATATTATGAAGCCTCTGCAGATTCAGCCTATAAGAGTGTCAAGTATATAATGGAACAGGTACGATTTGGATGGTTGATGCGTCAGATACATTCTTATGGTGCTAATTTTATGATTGCCTTTCTCCTACTACATTCTATACGTGTTTTCTTTTACGGAGGTTATAAAAAACCCAGAGAGTTAACGTGGTTGTTTGGCGTTGGCCTGCTTTTTGTTACCTTAGCCTTCGGTTTTACTGGATACTTGCTACCTTGGGATCAACTTTCCTATTGGGGAACTACCGTAGGAACCGAAATTGCTGGAGCAACGCCAATAATTGGAGAATATCTGCTAATATTAATGAGGGGTGGGGAAATCATATCTGATGTTACATTGACAAGGTTTTTTGTACTTCATGTAGTCATACTACCCTGGATCTTTGTAGCTCTAGTTGTAGGCCACCTTTTCCTGATTCGGTATCGGGGAATTTCACCACTTGAAGGAACGGATATCCCTGAAAAAACACCAGAAGAACTGAAAAAAATAGGAGGCAAACCATTCTATCCAAATCATGTTATGAAAGAAGCTGTAGTTGTATTACTGGTATTGGCTTCGATGATCTTCATGATCATTTACTATCCATTGCCACTGCATGAAGAAGCCGATCCCTTTAATACCCCGGTTGGAGTAAAGCCTGAATGGTATTTTCTTTCTTCCTACCAAGCCCTGAAATATATGCCCAAGACTATAGGAATAATTGGATCTGGTCTAATTGTGTTAGCTATTTGCCTATTACCATTCTGGGATAGGACACCTGCACGTAAGCCATCCCATCGACCTATCGCTACTTCTCTTGGTATTATTTTTGTTGTTCTTAATATTATGCTCGCATTACTGGGGAAATTTTCGGAAAATGATATAACTATCATGGGCACAAAATATCATTTTGATATTTATGGTTGGCCTCATGCGATAGTGACCGTCGAGGAGCTTAATTCGGACCTCAACAAGAATAGTGGGGTTGCCGAATGAAATATACCTGGGGCTTCATAAACAAAGATCGATTTATACCTGATAACCCAAAGCTGCTTCTGGTTATATTGAGGGTATGTGCTTCTGGTTTACTAGTCACCATTTTTTCCGAAATTTTAATACCCCCTGGAGAAGCCCAACAAATTCCAACGTCTAATTCCTGTGTAGTCTGCCACGCTGAATTAGATGATCAAACTATGAATCTACCTGTCCAAGAATGGAAACGGAGCGTTCATCAACCTGCTGGTATAAGTTGTAAGGATTGCCATGGAGGTAATCCATCGAGTAGTGTAAAAGAAATAGCGCACGGAGTCGAAGCAGCATTCGTGGGAATACCGAACCCAGAAGCAGTTCATGAGTTATGCGGTACCTGCCATAACATTCAAATGGAAAACTTTTTATCAAGTCCCCATGGAATAGAGGGAGATTTTTGGCCCAACTGTGTGGATTGTCATAAGAATCACGATATAGCTACTCCTCAAGTATCTCTTATTTCTGTTCCTGAAAACTGTGAAGACTGCCATGAAGAAAAAATATTGCATGATTTTATAGACCTTACTAACCGGGGGCTCAGACCGGCTAATGAGTTTCGAGCAAAAGCTGAGAATATCCGCTGGTCAGGTGTACCGATTGATATGATATTAACACAGACTACGCAAGCGCGAGAAGTGTTTGTTCAGAAAGCGTCACATGTTTTTGTCCTTGATAAAATGATCGCCACAATTGATTCGCTCGAGCAAATTTATCCATCTATTCAGAAAAAAATTGATATTGCCCAAACTGAAGTTGATACCCGTGTTAGATTTGGTTGGCTTTTCGTTAGCTTATTTCTTGTATTAGCTGGCACTCTTTGGCTATACGGTCGTTCCCTCCCAAATGATCACCTGGAAGAATAATTTAGATTGTTAAGCAAAGAATTTTTTCTCTGGATTTTCTATATGGGTTCACGCTTAATTTTTTCTATATTGCCGGTTATTATGGTGAGCCATATTTATGCCAATACTATCTCACCAATACCCGATGGTAAAGGTTCGAGCACCTTAAGCCTGGCTCTACTTCGCCTACCCGTCGTTGCCAGCATGCTACACACCGGAGCTCATCCTGATGATGAGAACAGTGCTCTACTTGCTTTTGTAAGCCGAGGCTTACATGCAAGAACAGCTTACTTATCCCTAACTCGGGGTGAAGGTGGACAAAATCTTATTGGTGGTGAATTGTACGATGCTATTGGGGTAATTCGAACAGAGGAACTTCTCAGTGCACGGCGTTTTGATGGAGCAGATCAATTTTTCACACGAGCCTATGATTTTGGTTTTTCAAAATCAGCCGAAGAAGCCCTAAGTTTCTGGAATCAGGACGAAATGCTCCTAGCTGATATGGTCCGTATTATTCGCTACTTTCGCCCTGATGTGATCATATCCGTGTTTGCTGATTCTCCCAAAGACGGCCACGGGCAACACCAAGCTTCTGGTAGGATTTCTCGTGAAGCTTTCTTTGCTGCTGCAGACTCTAGTCGTTTTACCGAACAACTGCGAGATGGACTACGGCCCTGGCAAACTTACAAACTTTTTATCAACAACACGCGAGCTTCCTATGAAAGTATTGATTCTCTCCAAATCCCCGTTGGGACATACAGCCCCACACTAGACAGGTCATATCGGGAACTTGGGCTAGCTGGCCGTAGCATGCACCGATCCCAAGATATGGGAACAATCCAAACCAAAGGCCCTTATAACACTCAACTCAAACTAGTCAGCCATGTCAAAATATCTTCTAAAGTAATTGAAAATAACCAAATTTTTGATGGTTTAGATACTACCTTTATGAGGCTTCATACATTAGCTGGGCCGAATGCCAAAACTGTCCCATTTTTCTCCTCACGCCTTAAAAAAATCCACAACCTAGCTCATAACGCTATTGATGCTTACAAACCCCATGAACCCTCTCTGATAATCGACCCGGTACTAGATGGTCTACAATTAATTCGATCCCTTCAAAAAGATCTGACCAAAAGTAAAATTCCGAACGAGGCCCTTCAAGATATTCTCTTTTTACTAAAAATTAAAGAAGAGGATTTCGTAGCTGCTATAAGGCTTATCCTTGGAGTTTCTTTCGATGTTCTTTCTGAACAGCATACTGTTGTTCCTGGAGATACACTCGGAATTAAACTTAGTTTATTAAACCGTAGTTCCTTGACCATAAAGCTTAAAAAACTTAATGTAAAGGTCCCCCAGACATGGGAAACGAACGCTCAACCTGTTGAATATATACCTATTAAATACAATGAAAGAATAGAGCAACCGTGGTCTATCCATATTTCTTCTAATGCCGCTTTGACCAAACCCTATTGGTATCGTAATTCTTTGAGAGACCATAGAGTTGAAGTAAATGATGAATCATTGATTGGCTTACCATGGTCCCCACAGCCTGTTATTGGGTACGCTAACTTACAAATAAAAGGGGTCAACATAGAAATTGAGGAACCAGTAAAATATCGTTTTGCTGACCCATCCCGGGGAGAGATACGCCACGAATTAAAAATTGTTCCTGCGCTCTCAATCAACCTTGAGCCGAAAGTTTTAGTAACCTCCCTACAACGGGGAAAAAATTTCCCCGTTAACGTTAAAATAAAAAACAATCTAAGTAGTGATATCAAGGGGAGATTATTTCTTGAAGTGCCGGAAGGATGGAAAGCTCGACCTCCTGAAGTTCCGTTTCTCTTTTCCAGAAAAGGACAAACCAAAACGTTTAGATACTTTTTAAGTCCTGACGCTACCGATACCGTAGGTACATACAATATACAGGCAGTTGCAAAAACAAAACTTGGAGCCTATAGAGAAGGATACACTGTCATCGATTATCCGCACACTGAGCCCAGGCATTTATACCGCGAAGCAGTTGGGACTGTTAAAGTTGCTAATATTAAATGGCCGAACAATCTTAAAATTGGTTACATTATGGGTACCGGAGATGAAATACCCAAAATATTAGAGCAAATGGGCCTCCAGGTGAAAATTCTATCTAGCGAAGACCTTGGGTATTCAGACCTAAGTATGTTTGATGTTATTATAGCTGGTATTCGAGCTTACGAGGTCAGAGATGACCTTATAGCTTTTAATCAACGCTTACTGGATTATGTAGAAGCTGGCGGCGTATATATCGTCCAATATAACAAGTATCGATTTAATGAAAAAAAATATGGACCGTATCCTTTCCGTATTAACCGTCCTCATGACCGAGTAACCAAAGAAGATGCTCCTGTGAAGCTACTTGTACCAAATCATCCTATCTTCAATTTTCCTAATCGGATCACGCAACTTGATTTTAACGGTTGGATTCAGGAACGTGGCCTTTATTTTTTAGGCGAGTGGGATCCTCGCTATACTCCTCTTATGTCATCTCAAGATTGGGGTGAATCTCCCAAAGCGGGCGGACTTATTGAAGCCAGGTTGGGTAAAGGGCGATATATTTACACGGGTTATTCATGGTTCCGGCAATTACCAGCCGGGGTCCCTGGAGCAATTAAGCTATTTACCAACATGATTAGCCTGGCAGCCCACAAAAATTAATTTTTGTAGCTATGAATAAAATTTTGTTTCTTTCCTAAGATGATTAATAGCTTAACTAATTTTTATATATGACTAAAGATAGGCCTCTGTGGACCAGCCTGGAAAACGCATATCAATTCCCCGGATAATCTGGTCATAAGAAATTCGAAACTGCTGAGTCACTGGTCCAATGGCATTGGTCCCAATGTCGTAATGATCGATGGAAGAGACCGGAGTAATTTCTGCGCCTGTACCACATAAAAATACTTCATCGGCGGTATATAATTCTGTCCGATCGATCTCTCTCTCTTCTATGTTCATATCAAAGATATCTCTTCCAATTGTTAACACCGTATCTCGAGTTACACTTACTAATATATCACTTGTTACGGGTGGAGTGACTAATGTCCCCCCATGGATCATCATCAAACAGGCCCCTGGTGCTTCACAAACCTTTCCACGGCTGTTCAGCATAATTGTTTCCTCAAATCCCTTAAGAGAAGCATCAGTCCATGCTATAGCACTATTCCTGTAATTAGCCCAACACTTGATACGGGGGGGAAGAGTATTGTCTGATATACGAGTCCAAGAACTTATCGAACATTTGGCACCATCAGATCTACTCAAGTTTGAGTTGTAAGGGAATGTATGAACATACACATGAGCAGGCCCGATCATTTGGTTTAGATAGACCTCTGGAGAAAAATAAACTGTAGGGAAGATGTAGACATCTTGGTTGTATTTATGGACTTGGCAAAGCTCGATTGAAGCATCCCGCACCTCCTCTAGGGTATAGGGAGTTTCCATACGCATTAGTTTAATTGAACGGTATAGTCGTTTTAGATGGTCATCAAGTCGAAAAATAAAGAGTTTTTCGAGATCATCATTCCAATATGCTCTTATGCCCTCAAATATAGCATGGGCGAATATGTGCCCGTGAGTAACATGGATTGTACCCTCACTCCAGGGAATCAGCTTACCATCAAGCCAAATATATTGAGACTCTTCGAAAAAGCTCTTCTTACTCATGCCAGCACTCCTCGTTTCAAGTAGCAGTAAAACTTTTAAAAGCTTCAACTTAATTCATTGTCAAAAAATTTGTTTATCGTCTATCGTTCTGGAACACATCTATCTGGCGACATGCCATACACCAGTGGAATTTAATAGGTCTATTCTTTGAAGATACTGTCGAAATCGCCACCCAAAACTCTTTGTCATGGATGCACCCTCCTCTGGTTTTCTCAAAGGTAGGAAGTATGTAGTGGATTTTGTCGTCTTCAAGGGGCAATGTAACAAGAGATTTATCGGCCGAAAGAATTTGCACTTACTGGTATCCCTTAGAGCAAGTTTATATGCAATGGAGGTTCATGTAGTATCGTTTAGAATTATATTACTGTCAAGATATTTCCTTTAACATTATGTGGTAGCAAAATATTATAAATTGGATTTTTTATCCTGAAAATACCAAGCCAAAATAACTTTAAATGGTATACCCAACACCTAATTCAACTTGACCGTCAATACACTATGAGATTATTCTAAACAGCATCTGCAAAATTATAACACAAACCACCTTTTGGGGGATCTATCATGGTCCATCATTTTGAACCCCGTAATTATTATACCACCATAGGACCTCATGAACCTGCATTGTATGTTAAAGATGGAGACACTGTGGAAACCTCAACGGTTGATGCTAGTGGAAAAGATCATACCGATTCGGTTATAACACCGCGAGGGAACCCTCAAACAGGCCCATTTCATATTGAAGGGGCAGAACCAGGAGACACACTTGTTATTCATCTTGACAAATTAACACCAAATCGGGCTATCGGCTGGACAAGGCCTCTTATAGCAGCCAACGTGCTTGATCCTGATTATGTAAGGCAAACAGCAGGAGAAATTACTAATCGAGATGACCTATGCCGTTGGCAAATTAATTTGGAACGTAGTCAGGCCACGCTTATTGATCCAACAGATACTGGTCTCGGCCAAATAAAACTTGACCTAGCACCAATGATAGGCTGCTTTGGCGTCGCACCTGAGAAAGGGCAGATGATCTCTACAGCTACCTCTTCAAACCATGGGGGCAATATGGACTACCGAGGGTTTGTAGAGGGAGTAACCGTGTACTTTCCTGTGTTCACCCCTGGAGCCCTGTTTCATATAGGTGATGGCCATGCCTTACAAGGTGATGGGGAGATCGTAGGAACAGGGATTGAAATATCTTTTGACGTTCGATTTACTATTCGCCTTCTCAAGAGCAAGAAAATCATATGGCCGCGTGGAGAAAATGATACTTACCTGTTTACTGTAGGGAACGCCCGGCCACTTGACCAATGTGTTCAACATGCAACAACTGAAATGCTCCGTTGGCTTCAAGTTGATTTCGGGTTGGATCCGAGAGCTGCTCATACTTTGTTAGGCCAATGTGTAGAATATGATATGGGTAATATTTTTGATCCCGCCTATACCATGGTTTGTAAAGTCAAAAAGAAATTACTCGAAAGCATTGGTATAGATATAAAGTCAATTCATAATTCGTTAAAGGAGTAAGAGAAGGTCCCATACAAATGATCAAACACTCCTCAATATTTCTGGAGTAATAAGTGGAGATGTCTTTCTCTTAAACAAAAACTTTTGTGATTGGAGTTACTAATGGGTAAGCTTGAAGGTCAGGTAGCATGGATTACTGGTGCGGGGACAGGAATTGGCCGGGGAATTGCCCTAGCACTAGCACAAGAAGGTGCCGATCTAATCCTTTCTAGTAGACGCTCTGAACACCTTGAGGAGGTAGCTGCAGAAATTGCGAAGATAGGGCAAAAAGCCCTCGTATTACCCTTAGATGTGACCAAGCGACCAGAAATTGAGGAATCAATTAACCAAGCTATAGCCCAATTAGGGGCCATTTCAATTTTAGTCAATAACGCTGGAATTAATACACCCCTCAGGACGGCAACTGAAATGGAAGTTGAAGATTGGGATCTCGTGGTAGATATCAATCTCACAGGCGCATTTAACTGTTTTCGAGCAGTTTACGAATCGATGAAAGTCAGCGGAGGAGGTACAGTTATTAATATAGCGTCCATGGCAGGTCGTCAAGTATCTCTTCTTGGGGGAGCTGCCTATTGTGCATCGAAGCATGGGATGGTCTCCCTGACTCATTCAATCAATCTGGAAACGGCCGAATTCGGACTCCGTGCTTGCGCAATTCTTCCTGGGGAAGTCAAAACACCCATTCTTAAAAATCGGCCTCAGGCTGTATCAGAAAAACGGCTTTCGTTAATGTTAACTCCTGAAGATATTGCGACTACTGTAATTTTCGTTACTTGTCTCCCGTCCAGAGTGGTAATTCCCGAAATGTGGGTAATGCCTTCTTATCAGGTCTCGGGGCAGCCGCTGCCTTAATAGTGGCACGGATACTTACGACAACAGTCTTTTAAGAAGGGTTGACGTTGTTGTTTAACAATTGACAGGAAGATGCCTATAACGTTATTTTTGTTTATAGACCATGATCTTGCTTGAATTATATTAACATTTTGAGCAAGTGATATTTTCCTTGCCGTTCTGATATAATTTTCTAACCCAAAGTCATGGACCTTTATCTTTTCCCTTCTTAATTTTTTAACATGGATAGTCATACAGACCCCACAATCCTTCTAGTTGAAGAAGCTTCCCGAGGCCGTGATGAGAAGTACTACGGATTAACTCAGCATGGTTATCGAGTAATCTCTGTCCAAAATAGCGACCAGGCCCTTAATGTACTGGCATCAGAATTTACAAATGTTATTGTCTCAGAACTTAATGGAAATGGAATTGATGGACTAAGACTGATGAACGTAGCTATTGGGCGATATCCAGAAATTGGGGTAATCCTAATGACTGAACCAGGAACGATGGATCTTGCTATAGGTGCCATGAAAGAAGGTGCTTATGATGTTCTTGAAAAACCTGTTTATGTTGAAAAACTTACCGTAGAAATTGATAAAATATTGGAGCGTCAAGAGATTGTGGAAGAAAACCGTCAATTGATGCATCAACTAGACACACGTTATGGATTTGATAACATTGTGGGCCGATCTGCCTCTATGCAAAGAATTAAGGAACAAATCCTTCAGATTGCTGACACCCAATCAACTGTACTAATTTTCGGCGAAAGTGGGACTGGCAAAGAACTAGTAGCTCACGCTCTTCATCATGGTAGTACCCGTAGAAACAAATCATTTGTCCCAGTCTTTTGTAACGCTCTTTCTGAAGGGGTGATAGAAAGTGAACTTTTTGGTCATGAGCGAGGTGCTTTTACCAATGCAGTTAAGACATATAAAGGTCGCTTTGAGCTTGCCGACGGAGGAACTCTTTTTCTTGATGAAGTAGGCGAACTTTCTCCATCAACTCAGGTAAAACTGCTCAGGGTTTTACAGGAACGTAAATTTCAGCGAGTAGGGAGTACTAGTTGGCTCCAGACAGACTCCCGGGTTATTGCAGCTACTAACCGAAACCTGGAAGCCGAAATCGAAAAAGGCCACTTCAGAGAAGATTTGTATTATAGGCTCCGTGTTGTAACTCTGTCACTACCGCCCCTAAGAGAACGAAAAGAAGATCTTCCACTCTTAATTGATCACTCCATTCGTCGTTTCAGCGAAAGAGAGAAAAAAACCATTGAGAGTATAGACCGGCGAGCTTTGGAGCTATTGTCAACTTATCACTGGCCAGGTAATATTCGGCAACTTGAGAACTGTATCGAAGGAATGATTGTTATGGGAAACAGTGAAACCCTCACTGTAGACGATGTCCCCGAGTTTATAAGACATCCTCAAACGACCTCAATAGCAATAAGTGCTGATATATCCGAACAAAGCGAAAACTTTTCTCCGGATTTCATTCAATATTTGGCTAAAAAAATTGCTGAGAAACGTAATCTACCCTTTCGAGACTTTACCGAGCAAGCTCTCACAACATTATCCGAAATTAATTGGGAGAGGGAAAGTGGTTCGTTACGACGTTGTATAGAAACTATGCTATTATTAACGGAAGAGAAAGTTATGGATGTAATAGATATCCCTAAAGAATATTTAACTGATAAATTAATAAATCTTCAACCAGGAGAACCGAAAGAAGATCATCTAGATATTCGTGTTGGTATGTCTATGAAAGAAAGTGAAAAAAAATTGATAGCTGCAACATTGGCCGCATGTGGAAAGAATAAAGCCCGAACAGCTCGAGTCTTAGAAATTGGATCAAGGACACTTTTTCGTAAGATCAAAACATATCGACTTGAGTAGTTTTTGTAAGGAGCTCTCCAGTGGAAGATCAGACTATTCTAGTTATAGACGGTGAAATAGACAGTAGACATCATGCTGTACGTATTTTACGAGACGCGGGTTATGAAGTCTATGGAACCGGTACAGCAGAAGAGGCATTAAGTTTAATGAGGAAACATAGTGTTTCTTCTATTCTACTTGATCTCGCCCTAAATGAAACAGATTCAAGCCGCCTGATCAGAACTATTTCAGGAAAATTTCCCGATGCTGAAATCATTCTTACTACACGGCAACACCAGCCTCCATCAGAATATCGACGCCTAGAGGTTAATGACTACCTTGAAAAACCATTAGATGCAGAAGAGCTTCTAACTAAAATACGAATGCTGGATATACGGCGAGAGTTTCATAACAGATTTCGGCTTGTTGGAAGAGATGAAAAATTTATTGGTGCGATGGAATCAGTACTCCAAGTTGCTCAGACTGATATACAGGTTCTTCTTACAGGGGAGAGTGGCACCGGTAAAGAAGGATTCGCCAAAGCGATACATTATTATAGTGATCGCCGGGATGGCCCATTCATTCCTATCAACTGTGGAGCTATCGCTGAAGGTGTTCTAGAAAGCGAACTATTTGGCCATGAAAAAGGGGCTTTCACTGATGCAAAAGGACAGAGAAAAGGATATTTTGAACAGGCAGATGGTGGAACATTGCTTCTGGATGAAATCGGGGATATGCCTCGCGTCACACAGGTTAAACTGCTTCGTGTTCTTGAGCAACAGGAATTTATCCGGGTTGGCGGGTCAACTCCAGTAAAAACTAACGTCCGCCTTATAGCATCAACAAACCGAGATCTTTCAGTAGAAATACGTGATGGCAAATTTAGGCAAGATCTTTACTACCGTCTTAACGCTGTCCACATACATTTACCGGCTTTGCGGGAACGACGGGAAGATATAAGTAGGTTGATTCAATATTTCCTGTTAGAATCACGAAGACACAATAAAAAAATCTCCACCGTTTTCACTGATGAAGCTATTGCCGTCCTTACAGACTATGAGTGGCCTGGTAATATCCGGGAGTTACGTAACCTTATAGACACCATGGTTGTTACCTCTGGGAAAGGGCGAATTGGTACTGATGATCTTCCAGAAAGCATCTATACCCCCCCCACATCAAATCGGACTTTACCCGTTCCACAATATAGAAATCCAGAAGATATGGATAGGGAAATGGTCTATAAAATACTCTGGCAAATACTTACAGCAATTCATGACCTTCCTTCTAAAATCTCATCTATTTTTACGGGTGGCAATCTAGCTCCTTTACCAGAACGTTTTCAGCTTCCGGCCTCCCTAGAAGGAAAAGGAATAGAATCAACTACTTCAGAAGAGAAAACGGCTACTGATTTGGAAAATCTTCAAACAATGGAGGACTGGGAACGAGAAGCAATCCGGCGAGCTCTTGAAAGTAATCAGGGGCATCGGGGTCGAGCAGCTCAGGACCTTGGTATTAGTGAAAGATCAATTTATCGAAAAATTAAAGACTATCATCTCGATGAGAACACCAAATAACTAACCTAGAAAATATAGGAAAAAGCTTGACAATTCACCCTAGAATTAACGAATATGCGATGTAATCGTTTTTACAATTCATTTTGAAAGGAGTAATAATAGTGGGACATCCAACTGCAATAACGGATGATCAATTTGAGTCCGAAGTAATTAATAGTGGTACCCCTGTATTAGTAGATTTCTGGGCAGAATGGTGTGGGCCGTGTAAAGCAGTCGCTCCTACTCTTGAAGAACTTGCAGAAGACTATGATGGAAGACTTAAAATTGTTAAGGTGGATATTGATGAAAACAGAGAAGCGGCTACGCGTTTTGGAATTCGGAGTATACCAAGCCTTTTGTTATTTAAGGATGGTGCAGAAGTAGATCGTATTCTTGGTGCGCTCCCTAAACAACAACTTGCTGAAAAAATTGATAATCATCTTTAATTATAGTGGTAGCCCGTTTTCAGGAAAGCCGGGACAGCGTATTTTTGCTTTCCCGGCTTTCTGTGTTAATATGATGTAATTTAAGGACTAAGCAATGCTTGAAGTTGTGCGAAGACTTAGAAATGGCCTTACTAGAACTCGAGACAGTTTGATCCGGAAAATTGATCAAGCTATAGGTAGGTATGATAAAATTGACGAAGAGCTGCTTGAAGAGATTGAAACGATTCTGTTACAAAATGATGTTGGGGTTGAAACTACCTTACAAATTATTGATGGCCTTCGTGATCGAGCAGTTGAATTGCAAAAACGGAATCCTGAAGATCTTATGGAACTGCTCCGTGAAATCATGGTCGAGATTCTTACTAGTCCCACCAAACTTACAACAGCCTTTCCTCATGTAATTATGATGGTAGGAGTTAATGGGACCGGAAAAACTACTACCGCAGGAAAACTTGCAGCTCGTTATACTAAGGAGGGTAAAAAAGTATTATTAGTTGCAGCGGATACCTTCCGAGCTGCAGCAATAGAACAGCTTGAAATTTGGGCTAAACGGGCGGATACTGATATTGTACGACACCAACATGGCTCAGATCCTTCGGCCGTCGTATTTGATGCTATACAGGCCGCTCTAGCTCGGAAATCGGATATTGTAATTATTGATACGGCAGGTCGACTTCATACAAAAGAAAACTTAATGGAAGAATTGAAGAAAATCAAACGTACTTTAGGTAATTTATTGGAAAACTCTCCCCATGAAATCCTATTGGTTCTAGATAGTACAACAGGTCAAAATGCCTTGTCCCAAGCTCGGGTTTTTAATGATGCAATGGAAGGATTAACAGGGATCGTCCTAACAAAATTAGATGGAACTGCCCGAGGGGGAATGGTATTTGCGATAGGTGCTCAACTGGCAATTCCTGTGCAACATATAGGTGTCGGAGAGAAAATTGAAGACCTTCAAAATTTTAATTCTTCATCCTTCGTCAATGCTCTTTTTGACTAACGTTTATGGATGCTAAAATGGCCCAACTTGCTATAAATGGTTCAACCCCCGTTCGGACAGCCCCTTTTCCTATATGGCCTTGGAATCTTGAAGAAAGTGCGCAAGCTGTTGATGAAACGGTACTTTCTGGACGATGGGGAAGTATCAATGGTGAAAAAGTCCGAAAATTCGAAAATTGTTTTGCTTCGTTTCAGCAAACTAATTATGGGATAGCAGTTTCTAATGGAACAACTGCACTCTCTCTTGCATTACAGGCTTCGGGTGTCGGCCCCGGTGATGAAGTTATTGTCCCGGCGTATACGTTTATTGCTTCAGCTGGCGCAATAATGATGTCTAATGCAGTCCCGATTTTTGTTGACATTGCCCCTCAGACCTACAATATAGATCCGCTTCTAGTCGAGCAGGCAATAAGTCCCCGGACTAAAGCAATCCTTGTAGTTCATTTTGGAGGCCTTCCTGCAGATATGGATCTACTTAAGAAAATTGCCCGTCGACATAATCTTGTCCTTATTGAAGATGCAGCTCAGGCCCACGGTGCAAAAATTGGTGACATGAGTGTGGGGGGACTTGGGACAATAAGTGGCTTCAGTTTTCAGGCCTCGAAAAATCTGACCTCGGGAGAAGGAGGGATAGTATTAACTAATGATGGTGATATGGCAGAGTTGGTAAGGTCCCTCTCTGATTGTGGGCATCCCCTAAAAGGACCTCGGTATACTCACTACTATATCGCAGGTAATCACCGAATGACAGAATTACAGGGTTCATTACTTCTGAGCCAGATAGAAAACCTAGAAACCCAGACGCAATTACGACACGAAAATGGTGAATATCTAACTGAACAACTACAGAAAATACCCGGTATAATTCCGTTATCTAAACCTCCAGAGGTTACTCGACATTCAAGGCATCTTTACATTTTTAGATATCTCAAAAATGCTTTCCATGGAATTCCTAAAAACTATTTTATAGACGCTCTCCGTGCTGAAGGTATTCCGGCAAGTCCGGGATATTCTCGGCCTTTGTATAAACAACCTGTTTTTATAGAAAAAAATTTTGGCATCTATCAAAATTCAGCATTGTCTTCTGTTGAATTTGATAAAATCAATCTACCAGTAACCGAGATGGCATGTTATTCAGAGGGAATCTGGCTAACTCAAAACGTGTTATTGGGAGATAGGGCAGATATGAATGATATAGTCAACGCTATTGAAAAAATAGCGGAAAATCGTGACGAGTTGTATGAAGCCTACAAATAAATCCTAGGTGGAATTTTTACTTGGTTATTCGAGGCTTTTATGAATCACTAGGAAGGAGATGAGTTGGCTTTCCCCCAGATCGGCGAAACTTAATTAACTCACCTATTATACTGACAGCTATTTCCTCGGGTGTATCTGCCTGAATATCGATACCAATTGGAGCATGGATCTGATCTAGTAATTGCCTTGATACTCCTTTTGCTTCAAGCTTTTTCCACATAATAGCAATCTTTCGGCGACTACCAATCATCCCGATGTAAGCTGCCTTCGATCGAACAGCTTGCTCTATAACTGGCTGATCCCACTGATGTCCACGGGTGACAGCAACTAAGTACGACGCTTCATCAATAGTTAATTTATCAAAAACATTATCAAAATTCCCAACAACGACCTTATCTGCTTCAGAAAATCGTTCAAGATTAGCAAATGCTGGTCGGTCGTCCACTACTGTAATTCCAAAACCAACCGTTGCCGCTATCTGAGCTATAGCTTTGGATATATGCCCACCTCCAAAAAGAAACAACTGCGGATCGGGCCAGATAGATTCTAAGAAAACACGTGTTTTGATTCCTCGATGATTCAGAACTACAATTTTCAGCAGATTTTCTGTTATACCAATATCGTTATTCAGGTATATTTTTTCATCTAACTCCGAATCTCCTAGCGATCCAATTTTAATTCCAGCATCCGTAACTAACAATTTATTACCTTCGGTACCACTTTTACCCGTAACTATGGTAGCCAATAGTCCCTTTCCCCTGGTTTCATAAAGATGCCTGATACCTTCGAATACTTTCTCCATAACTCCAAAATGAACTGTTTCTGTGAAGATTTCCACGTTACCACCACAATTAAGCCCCTCTTCACCAGCATGTTTCTCAGTCAAAATAAAATGCTGCAAACGAGGTTTGGAATGCACCATTACTTCCCTTGCCTCTGCCCAAACATCAGCTTCCAGACATCCACCTCCTACAGTACCGATAAAAGTTCCATCTTCCTTGACTAACATTTTCGCCTTTTTACTCATAGGGAGTGAACCCTTACTAGATACTATCGTACACAACGCTGCTTTTTCACGCTGTGAATAGACTTTTAATATTTCAGCAAAAACTTCTTTCATGATATACCTCGAACAATTATCAGTTCACTTTAAGAGATATTTCTTTGAAATCATCTTTTCCTTCCAACCATTTGTACATCCTAATTTCGCTTACCGTTGTTCTTGTTGTCGAAAGAACCATGTAACCGGGCTCAGGATTTAACCAACCTGTTACTGCTTCCATTCGATCTTTTGCCGAAAAATAGGCTGGATGGTCCGGGTGTGAATGGTAAAATGCTACTACTCGTCCATCTTTGGGTAGGAACTTACCAAAAAATATGTCTTCCATATCTTTACGACTAAAAACATAAGCAGTTCTAGCATCTCGTGGATACTGGAGCGGATCTTTAGCATGAAGTTCGTTCTGTATATTAGTACATCTGTGCACTCGCCACGAACATGGCTCATCAGTACCAGTAATAAATCCACAACACTCATGTGGATAATCCTGCACAGCATGGGCGACTAACATCTCATAGATAGATCGGGGAAGCAATATCATCAATGCCGAACCGGATTAGATACAGGTTAATGATTAGTTATCAATTCTTCCTAAAACAGAATTCCCAATTTTTCTGAAAGTTGCAATTTCATCGCCCGATACCGAGTCTAGAAAGATGGGAGCGCCTGAATCTCCCCCATTACAAATAGATGGTGATAAAGGAATTTCTCCAAGAAATGGTAACCCAAATTCATCGCTGAGCTTTCTACCTCCCCCACTTCCAAATATGTAGATCTTTTCACCTGTTTTTGGATCAAGATAAAAACTCATATTTTCAACAATCCCGAGGATAGGAACTTGTAGGCGCTTAAACATCATTATTGACTTTCGGACATCTGAAAGTGCCACATCTTGGGGTGTTGTTATAACAACAACACCTGTCAACTTTACAGATTGTGCAAGGGTCAAACCCGCATCACCAGTACCTGGCGGAAGATCGACAAAAAGATAGTCTAATTCGCCCCACGCTACATTCCTGAGAAAGCTCTTAACCATCTTCCCAACTAGAGGTCCCCTATATATAACAGCATCTGAAGGCCCAGTGGCGAAACCGATAGATATGAGTCTCACATCATGCTGAATTATTGGTTTTATTAGTCCTGAAGATTCTTTCGCAAGGGAGCCTTGCACCCCCATCATTTGTGGGATATTAGGCCCATAAATATCAGCATCAAGCAATCCAGTCCGACCATGTTGCTCAGCAAATGCCAGGGCAAGATTTACACTGACTGTAGATTTACCAACACCGCCCTTGCCACTTGCTACTGCAATGACATGACGGACGCCATCCAAAGGTAAAACTTCGTGAGGAGAGTCGATTACCGCAGACAAATTTTCATCCAAATTAGTGAGTTAAAACACTTATGAGGGATAGGGATCTATACGTGAAAAGATTCTCCACAGCCACAGGTTCCCTTAGCATTGGGATTACTAACCTTGAAACCTGCTCCCATCAATCCTTCCACATAATCTAATTCTGCACCCATCAGATAAATAGCACTCTTATTATCGATAAAAACCTTAACGCCATTTTTTTCAATTACCTCATCATTTTCAGTAACGTTTTTATCAAAAGCAAGCTTGTACTGAAACCCGGAACATCCACCACCAGCTATCATAACTCTTAGACCGACCTCAGGATTATCCTGATCTTCAATCATAGATTTTATTCTACCTGCAGCGACATCGGTAACGGTAACCATAGCGTGAAGCTCCTCTTATAACAATCTAATTAGTTAAAATCATCGCCAGACGGGTTTAGCCACTGAAATCCATACTTAAACGGGCACATACATAATTGTTGCCTCCCACCCATATTGTCAACTTATTTTTCCCTTGCTGTTAAAAAAATATAACAATTTTTAAGAAAAGCGGTTTTCCTGTCACTAATCCAATTCCTAACGCAATAGCAACATTTTTCCATTTTGCTTTATATCACCAACAGTCATTTGGTAGAGATACACACCACTAGGTAAGATTGTCCCCCCGTCATCTCTGCCATTCCAAATATGATTATGTTTTCCTGGACCATATATTTTATCAGTTAAGACCCGTATTTTTTTACCTAGTATATTGTATATTGTTAGTGTGACCCGTGATGGTATTGCCAAATCAAACCCAATATTGGTACTCTGCTGGAATGGGTTTGGTGCATTAGGCAACAACGTGGCCAAAGGGGCATCGAAATTATCCGGAACAAACTTTATAATAGTATCCAACAAGGTGTTTTTTAATCTAAGTCCGTCCTTTGCCTTTGGTTCTAGTTGATATTCGTATGATTTCCCTACCACAGCTGTAGTGTCAACATAAGAATATCTTTTCAAACTTCCCCCATGGAAATCTTGATTTACTCCTACTGTAGCAATTAATTGAAATTCTTGTGAAAAGAGGTCTCTCCGACTGATTCGATAAGACAAAAGATTAATTTCTAACTTAGAGGTCCAGGAAAGTAATATACCATTTTGATTGCTCTCGGCACTGAAGTGATTCATAGCTATCTGAGCTTCAGTTGTCAGAGCACCCAAAGCGTCAACAATTCCGTAACCATTCAACGTATCTGGGAAAGTAGCTCGGCTAGCTGTATCCTGCAAAATTTTCTGTATATCATCTGGCTTCCAATTAGGATAGGCCTCAAGTAAAAGAGCGATTACTCCGGCTACAAGAGGTGTAGAAAAAGAAGTTCCATTACTTCGGAGATAATTACTAATTGAGATGGGGTCAACTGTATATACATCCTCTCCCATCGCCATTACGTCAGGCTTGATCCGACCATCAAAAGTTGGTCCTATGGAAGAAAAAGGAGCCCGGTTCCTCGACCCATCAACCGCTCCAACAGATATCACTTCTTTCCCGTCTGCAGGAGCTCCCATTTTGTTATAGGCTAATCTACCCATGTTACCCATAGCATTTACAACTACAATACCCCGTTCTGTCGCAATGGTAGCGGCACGGGTAATTGGTGCAGTCTCTCCATCCATATCAGCATAATCATACCAATCTGTGTAGGTCAATGAACTACTAACTATATCAACACCCAAGCTATCAGCCCACTCCATAGCAGCGATCCAAGCATCCTCTTCTATTTCGTTTTCGAATTCAACTGATTCTGTATTGGCAAGTAGATAACTTGCACCATAGGCTGGTCCAATCAAATGTCCTGGGGCATAGCCTCCTATGACCGACAATACCTGAGTGCCGTGTACTCTGGAACTAGTATTCCCAATCCCTATATTATTTTGTATGAAATTTTGTTGATTTTGCACCTTACTTCTTAAGCTATCAAAAGCAACGTGTTCAAGGTCAAATCCTGTATCAAAAAGAGCAACTAATACCCCATTGCCGGAGAGGCCAAGTCTGTGGAGATCTGGGACATTTAATTGATTCACCTGGTTAAAAGAAGGTCCATAATCGAATGAAACCTCCCCTGATGAGTTATGGATCCTTTGTGTTATTATTTCGGATCTATTAGATATGGGTTTGTTAGGGATAGGCCTTCTCAATTTACGAACAATATCAATTCGATCGACAAAAGGAAGTTTCGCTATCTGAAAAAACACGTCTGGAGCGGCAACAATACTAACTGCATTAATCCAACGTGATACCAAATTTTTTTGACCACCTAATTCTTGTATTTGTTTGATATAGGATTGATTTACCGGAATGTCTACCCCCTTTGCCCTTTTGGCCCCCCTGGCTATGATACGGTGACGGGTCCGGGTTTCCATACGTTCAATACCATTTTTTAGTGCTACCTCAAACTCAGAAACCGTAAAATTCCCCTTATCAGTCAGGAAAACCCAGGCCTTATATAAATCACCAGACGTTCCCGTAAAAAATGAGCGACTAAGGCGATCAGATATTTTTTTTTCGTTTTGAAGTATTACTGGGGTTTGCATTAACTGGTTAGCAAGTAAGGTTCCCACCAAAAGGGTATTCAGCAGAATGGTTAAGGTGAATATAGATCGAGTCATTCCAAACTTTCTGTAGTAACCTCTATGACTTTTCGTCCAATATCTTAGCTTCGAAATTCGTTTTTCCATACCTTATACATTATAATAACAAAAACTCCTAAGAGAAGAAGGCTCCCCACTAAGAACGACATTTCCTGACCGCAAAAACTTGTCATTTGTTCGCCAATATAAGTTCCCAAAAGTCCACTAATTTGAAATTTTATAGAATCGGAGACATAGGGCATCTGGCTTCCCGTTGAAATTCCGATAACCATAAGGATAAAAACCCAAAATAATTGTTTTATCAGTAAAGCTAGTCGTTTCCCCCGAATTCGGTTCCAGGCGAGCAACCAAATTATGACAGGTACGGTATATCCACCATATCCTAAATAAATTGTTAAGTAATAAGCAATACGAGCTCCTTCCAAACCACCTAAATTAATTACTGTATCAGAGATCTTACTTGAATTTGGAAAATCACTTTCCGTGTAAGTTAAGAGACTAACAAATGTGTATAGTGAAATTGGGATTAGGAGTATGCCAATCACGAGCATACGACGTTCTATCGCTCGTTTAAATGAAGGTACACTCATCTATGTGTTTCCATCAGGTTGACTGAGTTCCCTGGACATAGTTCACTGCATTCCGGAAGATGTATAATCCATCAGGTTCTCTGCACCCCTCTCTCGTCCATCTAGGGTGATGGGTAGGGGCAGTATAGCGCTCTGGATGAGGCATAAGTCCAAAGATACGACCTGTGGTATCACATAGACCTGCAATATTATCAACAGATCCATTGGGACTCCACGGATAAATAGGGTCAGGAGAATTTTCCCATGGGGGATTAATATAACGAAGAGGTACGTGACCAGACACATTAATGTGTTCCTGAATATCTGGTGAAGCCATAACAACTTTACCTTCACCATTTGCTACTGGTATATAAATTGTCTCTGGCATTTCTTTAGTAAAAACACATGGGCTCTTAGAATTTCGCTCAAGATAAACCCAACGACATTCAAATTTTCCAGAATCATTGTAAAATACGGTCGCTTCTTGATTTCTCTTACAAGGCATGGTCTGAGGTAAGAGTCCCATTTTAACTAAAACTTGAAATCCATTGCAAATACCAAGAATCAGTTTCTCATCAGCTATAAATTTTTCTATGTCTTCCATCAATCGGCATTGAAGCTCATTGGCAAGGACTTTTCCTCCTGAGATATCATCCCCGTAAGAAAATCCACCAGACAATACGAATATATCGTAATCAGATAAACACTGACGGCGATGAATAAATTCATTGATATGCACAGAGGTAACCGTACTTGCTCCGGCAAGTCGGAAAGCGTGGGCAGTCTCATTATCGCAGTTTATTCCTGCAGCACGTAGAATCAAAACAGATGTATTAGACATTATCGCTCAAAAATTAGTGATTTGTAAATGATGAATAATCTGTTACCATTGCAAAGGACTTTGCCACGATTCCTTCAATGTCCAAAGATCGGTTAAAATAATATCATTTCCACTTAAGCCTCGAACTAAAAATTCATCGCTATCAGTAACAACCCCTACTTTATTGAAACAACACCCCGCCATTTCATTCTCGAAGTCTTGTTCCTTCCCCTGCGGAACTTCAACTACGAACCGACTATTTGACTCTGAGAACAGGACATCTTGATCTTCGTTTACATCATCACTCCGGGGAACGGTTTCAAGATCTATCTTCATTCCATACCCCCCAGCAAATGCCATTTCCGCTAAGGCCACAGCTAATCCCCCATCTGAACAATCGTGACAGGCTACCACAAATCCTCGAGATATAGCTTGGTGTAAACTATTCATCTGTCTCCTGCTAACAGAAGTATCCAAAGTTGGAACATTGTTTCCGATGTATCCCAACATACGGAAGTATTGCGACCCCCCTAGCTCTCTGTGAGTGCGTCCCACGACATAAATTGTATTTTCTGGGCACTTGACATCCATACTAATAATTTTGTTAACATCCTCTATTACACAAATTGCTGAAATTAGTAAGGTTGCCGGAATTGTAATCGTCTGATTGCCATCAGAAAATTCATTGTAAAAACTGTCTTTACCTGAAATAAAGGGAGTACCATATGCCACTGCAGTATCGTAACAAGCTCTCGCTGCCCGAACTAAAGCTGCCAAGCGATCCGATTTATCCGGATTACCCCAGCAGAAGTTGTCGAGTAATGCCGTTCGTGATAGGGCACCTCCTACACAGGTTATCTGTCTAAGAGCTTCATCTATAGCGGACGCTGCCATCCAATATGGGTCTATATCGGAAAAAGATGGATTGATTCCGTTTGCAACTATAACGCCTTTATTTGACGTTAATACTGGCCGAACAACTGCTGCATCTCCAGGCCCATCATTATAAACACCCTGGAAAGGCTTTAGTACACTACCTCCCTGAACCTCATGATCATATTGTCGTACAACGGATTCTTTACTTGCGATATTCAACGATGAAAGCAACTGCAATAAACTCTGAATAGGTTCCGGATGATCCTGGTTTCCCGGTTCTGGGTAGTCCGCTGGTTCCCAAGATGCTTTGCGGACGACCCGAGGCACCCCATTATGTAGGAAGTCCATTTCAAGGTCCGCAACAGTGACCCTATCACTATTCGGTTCAGCGTCCTTATAGGTTACCCTTAATCGTTTATCATTAGTAAATTTTCCGATAACAGAAGCCTCTACATCTTCACTTTCACAGAGTTTTACTAAATTTTCAATATTTTCTGGAGGTACCGCTAGGATCATCCGCTCTTGAGATTCTGAAAGGAAAATTTCCCAAGGCCTTAATCCACCATATTTCAATGGTGCCTTTTCTAAATGGACCTCTGCTCCATTCTCTCGACCCATTTCACCAATCGCCGATGAGAATCCTCCTGCACCACAGTCAGTTATATTTCGGTAAAGCTTGAGATCCCTTGCTTGAATCAGTATATCTAGGACTTTTTTTTCCTCTATAGGATTACCAATTTGTACTGCTTGTGTAGAGGAGTTCTCCGAAGTTTCTGTCAATTCTATAGAAGAAAATGTTGCACCATGAATACCATCTCGACCAGTTTTACCACCGATGGTGACGATTAAATCTCCTGGCTCAACTGCCTTATCAGTCCGATCTACGGGAATAATAGCTGCAGTACCACAATATACCAATGGATTACCAAGAAACCGTTCATCAAATAATATTGCTCCATTTATGGTCGGGATCCCCATACGATTACCATAATCCCGCACTCCGGAAACTACACCTTTGAAAATCCGCTTAGGGTGTAATACTCCATCCGGCAATTTATCATATTCAAAGTCGGGAGGTCCAAAGCAAAACACATCAGTATTAAAAATGGGGTTGCCTCCCAAGCCTGTTCCAAGTGGGTCACGAATCACTCCACCTATGCCTGTATTAGCACCCCCATAAGGATCTAATGCTGAGGGATGATTATGGGTTTCAACTTTGAAAGCAAGATGGTAATCATCGTTAAACTTAATAATGCCAGCGTTATCAACAAAAACGGATACGCATTCATCTTCATCTCCCTTTGATCGACGAATTTCCTCTGTAGCCTTGCGAATAGTATGTGCAAACAGGTTGTCAATTCGCTCAGTTGAGACGCCAGAATTATAATCGATAACCCCATTAAATACCTTGTGCTTACAGTGCTCAGACCAAGTCTGCGCTACCGTTTCAATTTCCACATCAGTTGGATTACGACCGATTAAAGAAAAATATCTCTGTATCGAAAGCATCTCTTCAAGATTTAAAGCCAACATCCCCTCTTGGCTCAATCTCATCATTTCCTGATCTGAAGCATTCAGGATAGGAAAGTCTTTCGTATGGAGATCCTTAGCCAATGTTATTTTCTCCTTCATAGAAGGCATATCTCTCGATTACATCATTAGCTAATAAACGGCGGCAGATCGTGTGGATCTGTGATTTAGCTATTGAACCCGAAAGAATATATCCCTTCCCCGTATCGACTGACTCGATACTAGTAACACCTAAGTCTCGGCTTCCTTTCAAAGTCGTTTCCCCTACGGAATCAGTCACACCATTTCTGAACCATACTTCTATACCCCATTCACCATATTTAATTGGAAGTCTCATCTCATCTGCTTTAAAATGTTCTTGAGAAATTGGATCTGTAAGTAAGTCAGTTGAAATTTTAAATAACTCTATCTCAGAAATTGCTCCATGGAAAGCATAAAGACGAACATAGCGGACCCGTTCCACTCCGTTTATACCCAAATCCCTTATATCACTGCCAATACCTTCCCCTACGGCATCAACAATATTATTCTTATTTAATACACCGATATGTTTGATTAGGGCCATGGCTAGTTTCCCTCGATAGAGGAATCACAAGTCAAGATAACTTTGTTTTTGAGTGTGCCAATTTATCCAAGCCTTCACCATATGTCAATCTTAAAGGGAAAACACTTGACTGAACGGGCAATTTGATATATTTTAAATCTTGCTTAGGAATAACTTTCAGAGTAAGACTTCTTATAACGATTTCCGCTTTTTTTTTTTGGCCGGCGGCCCGTTTTAGTTTCAGTAATTTTCTTACGTAAAGCCTTATATTCGGAGTTTGTGTATTTACGGCACCCATTGGAATTTGTTTTGCTTGTTTCTAGAGGGTGACGTTTCGCTAATTATTTTTCTTCTCCAGAGGTGTCTTGCATGGACACATTGATACCCCCACCAGGTCCAACATCCAAACATTCCTGATAAAAACGTGATTTGTTTTTGGATCGGTAACTAGGGCAAAATTATACTTGGAGAAATAGCGCGGACGAGAGGTGACAAAATTAATCAAGAATCTTATGGTGGCAGTGGGCCCAGATATGAACAGGCTCTTTATCGCTACTTGGCAGAAATGTCCAAATATCCCTTGATAAACGCAGAGGAAGAGGTCAGACTAGCCCGATTAATTAAACAGGGTGATCAAAATGCACTGGATCAACTAGTCAAAGCTAATCTGAGATTTGTCGTTAGCGTAGCTCGGCAATATCAAAACTATGGATTACCTCTGTTAGACATGATAAATGAAGGCAACATGGGATTAATGAGGGCAGCTAAAAAGTTCGACGAGACAAGAGGTTATAAGTTCATCTCTTATGCGGTTTGGTGGATACGACAGGCTATTATACAGTCGATAGCTAATCAATCGAGAACCGTCCGTGTACCGGTCAATCGATCTGAAGAACTTCGCCGTATTAAACAAGCTTCGAAACAGTTGCAACACGAATTGGGTCGTAAGCCTGACATTGACGAAATAGCTGATCAAATGGATATTTCAGTCGAAGAAATTAACGAAGCTCTGAGTTCGTTTAGCCATTGTATCTCGCTAGATGTTCCCTTCAATCATGATGATGACCGGAGTCTCCTTGATTTATTACCAGATGAAATGCAAACAGCACCTGATGAAAGTACCATGCTTCAGTTTTTGAAATCTGATGTCGGCAAGGTTTTAGATACTCTTCCTGACCGAGAAGCTGAGGTTATCCGTCTGTATTTTGGTGTTGGAGCGGAAAGAGCTCATACACTTGAGGAAATCGGGATTCGTTTTGGTCTCACAAGAGAACGAATTCGTCAAATTAAGGAACGTGCCCTACAACGACTACGACATGCTACCAGGAGTGGGAAACTCAGCCCTTATCTGCGAGATGACGAATAACGTATCGGCACGAACAAATGAAAAGGATTAATAACCCTCGGTGTTACGATGGCCTACACCGGGGGTTTTTGTTTTAATTGGCCCTATAAAAGGATTTACCTGTGAATAGAAAAGGGTTGTTTTAAGGTTTTTTCATTTGTAATTTAATTTCCATGAAGATCGCAATACTGAAAAACCAGAACTAAATAGGAAAGAGAAGGAAAAACTGGATATGTTTACCCAGCTGAAAGAGTTGATAACTCGAACATTTGGTACTAAGCATGATCGGGACATAAAGCGCCTTGAACCCATGGTAGATATAGTTAATGATTGGGCAGACCAATACCAGTCCCTAAATGATAATGACTTCCCCGGTAGAACTCGAGAATTTCGTTCCAGATGGGAGAAAGGTGAATCTTTGGATGATATCCTCCCTGAAGCCTTCGGGTTAGTTAAAGAAGCCTGTCGACGTATGGTTGGAAAATCTTGGACGGTGCCAGGGCAAGGTAAAATGGTCTGGGATATGGTACCATACGATGTCCAGATAATCGGCGGGATAGTTCTTCATGAAGGTAAAATTGCTGAGATGGCAACAGGTGAAGGAAAGACACTTGTAGCACTCTTCCCAATGTACCTTAATGGTCTAACTGGCCGTGGAGCTCATCTAGTTACCCATAATGAGTTCCTAGCTAAACGTGACCATGCTTGGATGGGACCAGTCTTTGAATTTCTTGGATTAACGGTTGAATGTCTCGAGAACAACGATCCTGACATGGATCATAAAAAAGCTGGTTACCTGGCAGATATTACTTATGGGACAACTAATGAATTTGGATTTGATTATCTTAGAGATAACATGAAATGGCGCCTGGAGGATAGAGTACAGAGAGGATATAGTTACGCTATAGTAGATGAAGTAGACTCGATCTTAATCGACGAGGCAAGGACGCCATTAATTATTGCAGGGGAAGTAAGCGAATCTAATAGCGGCAAATATGCTGAAACCTTACCTGATGTTCAAAAATTAGTTCGAGCTCAAACTCGCTTCGTAGCCAAAATAATTGCCGATTCTGAAAAATTATTAGACGAGAATTCCTACGAAGCTGGAACTAAATTGTTACAGGCGCAACGAGGAATGCCAAAGAACAAAAAGTTACTAAAAATACAGCAAGAAACGGGGATAAAGAAACTTATCCAGCAGGTTGAAGGCGACTATATCCGAGAGAAAAAAATGTCGAAATTGGACGACGATTTATTTTTCACAGTGGATGAAAAAACTCGACACACTGAAATTAATGAAAAGGGTAGGGAATTACTTTCCCCCGGGGAGCAGGAACTTTTTATAATTCCTGATCTTAGTGAGGGGATCGTAGAAATTGACTCAGACACAGATCTCAACGATAACCAAAAGGCTGACAAAAAAGCTGCGTTAGATAAGCTATATGCTGAACGTAGTGAACGCATCCATAATATGCATCAACTGCTTCAAGCTTACGCAATTTACGAAAAGGATGTTGATTATGTAATTGAAAATGGCAAGGTGGTTTTGGTGGATACATTTACTGGCCGACTAATGTACGGGCGGCGACTAGCAGAAGGATTACATCAGGCAATCGAAGCTAAAGAAGGCGTTAAGATAGAACAAGAAACTCGTACAGTTGCATCTATTACCATTCAGAATTACTTCCGTATGTATGATAAGCTTGCCGGTATGACCGGTACGGCTGTAACAGAAGCAAATGAATTTTTTTCAATCTATAAAATGGACGTGGTAGAGATTCCTACCAATCAACCTATCCGGCGTCTGGACTTCGAGGATTTAGTTTATAGAACTCGCAGGGAGAAATATAATTCAGTCCTTGACGAAATTGAAGAAATGAATAAAAAAAATCGGCCAATCCTGATAGGAACCACTTCAGTAGACGCCTCCGAAACTCTGGGGCGAATGCTCAAAAGAAGAGGTATAAAACATAATGTTCTTAATGCTAAGTTCCATCAACAGGAGGCTGAAATAATAGCCAATGCAGGCCAGCCTGGATCTGTAACTATTGCTACTAACATGGCTGGCCGGGGAACAGATATAAAACTTGGTAAAGGGGTAGTTAAGTGTGATCATTGTCATTTAGGAAACAATGAACCCTTAGATACTCCTACCGCGGATGGCCTTACCGTACGAGATTGCATTGTAGACCCTCCCTGTGGGCTTCATATAATTGGAACCGAACGCCATGAAGCTCGTCGTATTGACAGGCAACTTCGGGGGAGATCTGGACGACAAGGAGACCCAGGATCCTCTCGGTTTTTCCTTTCCCTTGAAGATGACCTAATGAGGCTTTTTGGGTCTGAACGGATCGCAGCGGTTATGGATCGATTAAAAATTCCAGAAGGTGAAGTGATAGAACATTCAATGGTAACCCGATCTATAGAGCGGGCACAAAAAAGGGTTGAAGCCCAGCATTTTGATATGCGAAAACACGTATTAGAGTACGATAACGTTATGAATCAACAGAGGGAGGCCGTCTACGACCGACGCCTTAATGCCCTTGAACTAAAAAATCTCAGAGAAGATATTATCGATATGATTCAAAGTATCGCAGAACGAAAAGTAGCTGAACATACTAATCCGAATACCTATCCTGAAGATTGGAACTTAGATTTGTTAAGTGCTGAGTTAGCTAGTGATTTCCACGTGGCAATAGTCATATCAGAAGAAGATATGGCTGATCTAAATGTTGAATCTCTCGGTGAACTGGTAAAGGAAAAAATGTTGGAATACTACGAGCGAAAGGAAACTATTCTCGCGCCATCCCCAGAACTAATGAGAGACTTAGAACGTTTTGCTACCTTACATGTTATAGATAATGCCTGGCAAGATCATTTATATGAGATTGAAAGGATGCGGGAAGGTATAGGGTTACGTGCATATGGTCAGTTAGATCCACTAATTCAGTATAAAAAAGAAGCATTTGCAATGTTTGAAGAATTATGGGATCGACTTGATGAGGATATTGTTAAGACTGTATTTAATGCCGAATTAGCTGATACACACATGCCCCGGCAAGACACACCATCCAACATGCGCACCATTCACCAGGAAGCTCCCGCCTTAGTGGGAAGGCCCTCGGAGCCGGAGGCTAATAACCAACGATCAAACAGGCTCGAGCAAGGCACCCGGCCGTCTACAGCCCAACCGGCCAAGGCCAATCCAAAAGTTGGTCGTAATGCACCATGCCCGTGTGGAAGTGGAAAAAAATATAAAAAATGTCACGGCGCGACTACTGCTTAGAAGAAATTCTATTCTTCTTCGGCTCCAATCTGACCCAAATCTAGATCCAGCTCATCCCGTCTTTGGTTCTTGGTTATTTTTCCATCTTGAACCCAAAGAATCCTATCAGAAACATCTAACATTTTAAGATCATGAGTGGCAGAAATTATTGTGACCTGTTTTTCCTGATTCATTTCCCTCAATAATTCAATAATTTCACGTCCCGTTTTTCTATCCAAATTACCAGTGGGCTCATCAGCCAAAATAATAGCTGGATCATTCGCTAATGCACGAGCTACAGCAACCCGTTGTTGTTGACCTCCAGAAAGTTCTAGGGGTTTATGCTGAACACGTTCTCCGAGCCCGACAAGATTTAGTAATCCAACGCCCTTATCAATAGCTTCGTCTGTTGCCAAACCAGCAAAAATCATTGGTAGAGTAACATTTTCTAGGGCGGTCATTACCGGTATCAGGTTGAAGGTCTGAAAGATATAACCAATTTTGCGACATCGTAACCAGGCAAGTTCATAAGCGTCCAATTGAGCGACATCAACTTCATCAATATATACTTTCCCTTCCGATGGTTTGTCTAACGCTCCAATCATGTTAAAAAGAGTAGATTTACCCGAACCCGAAGGTCCCATAATCGATATATATTCTCCCCGACCGACTTCAATATCCACTCCCTTGAGGGCTTCGAGGGAAAGTTTTCCCATTTTATAAATCTTCTTCACACCACGCGTTCGAACAATGTTCTGTGTCTCAGTATCGGGTTTATCTTTTACTGCTGTTTGCTCTTCTAACATAACATCCCCTTTCAGATTATTCTTTATAAATTACTAACCGGCATAAGACCTTATTAGCATATTTATTAACCCTAAACTTCCGTTCGCATGGCATCTGCTGGTGGCATTTGCGATGCTCTATAAGCAGGATATAATGCACCTATAATAGCGAGCCCCAAACCTGCACTCAAAGAATACAGTCCATTTCGGGCAACATCTATTAAAGGGAAAAGTGCTATTGGGTCCCACCCGTATGACGAAATCATAGATATCATCATAAAAAGACAACCTAAAATTACTCCACCCAAAGACCCCACTATTCCTTGAAAACTAGATTCAAGTACAAATATCTGGATGATAAACTTGTCAAGCGCTCCAAGGCACTTCATTGTACCTATTTCTCTGTATCTTTCGGTAACAGACATTAACATAGCATTGGTAATACCTACTACACAGACCAGAAGAGAAAGAGAAACAAGCCAGATCTGTTGGGTTTCTGAATTACTATCCGCACCTTTCTGTTCCAGTAACGCCCGAACCTCTGCCGAACCATTTTCAACAAGGGCCTGGTTGATAGATGCTCCGGTTAGAATTGACATGAGAAATGCTATACCAAAAAAGATACCACCAATCGTGATCATCGATCGCCAGAATCTAATTTTCAAACTGCGAAAACTTATCTCTATCGCCTTTGAAATGGGTAATGATATCTGTTTCTCTGTCGTAACGGCATTAGGGACCGTAACCTTTGTCATGCGCTTTTTTCTCCTTTTCTTTTTACCACGGCCAGGCCGATTAAACCTTTTTCTGTTAGTTGTTTCAAATAGGTCAATGACGAAACTTCTGCTTCCTTTCGTTCGAGTTTATATTCCGTACGAATAGCTGTTATAACTTGTTCTACTGTGTTCTTCCCATCACAAAGTTGCCAAAGGAAAGATCCGATTTGATCAAGAACCACAGTTCGGCGATTGGGGACATAGAATACCTTTGATAAGAGTTCGACCCACCAATTATTACGCCTTGGAATGCCCAAAACAATTTCCCCTTCAGAATTTTCTTCAGACGTTAACTTTTCGTTCCGAATCGGCTTCGAAAGCAATAATTCCTTCCTAGGTAACGGTGATGGTTTTTTCCGAAAGATTGACATTATTTATATTCCGTAGAATCGTTCTTAAATACCAAAAGATATTCCCTTATTGTATCTAATGACAAACTACTGTACCAGCTATTTGTTGTAAGACATCCAAACAGTGTTTTTCATCCATATGCCGTAACACATAAATCCTATTGCCATCAATACAATGCCAACCGCAAGAACTCAACGGTTTTTTTTTGGGCTGCCGCCAGGGTAACCACGCCATCTTTTTATTAACGGTCTTGGGATCTATACCAAGACCTGTTCCACTGATACCTGAGTGCTTAAAATAAGAAAAAGCAGTTTCTGACCATTCATTAATCTCATGACTATAAGTACCCTGGAACCAATCCTTGAAGGTTTTTCCCCCAAGATGCATTTCTGCAAGGCTCATTCTTGTTAGTTCTAATCTGGTACTACCATCTTCAAATGTCAACTCGATCCGTCCTGTAAGAAAAGAATGTTCTTTCATCAAATAAGTTGCTGGAAGCACCAAGTTTATGCCATAAACAGACCAAGTAGCACGATCATCCCTAGCATGATCATCCAAAGAATTCAGTATTTTGGAAGCTACAGTCATTATAGATTCCCCACCACGGCCAAGTACCTGAGCAAAAACTGTTCGTCCACATTCCTGACACATCCAAAGACAACCGTAGGCCTGCATAGCATTCTTTCCATCGGTCCTCCAGTGAAAACCTTCGACCGTCCTCTCATTCAATATCGATTGATTTTTGATTAACCCTAGATCCCGTCGGACCTTTACGACGCCGGTTTCCTTTTTGCCTTTCCCGGTTAAGTTTTTGAGGTATCTTTCTACAACCTGATCAACAGATTCTCTACCGCGGGTTCGTTCCCATCTTAACTCAATACGGGGTATTTCTGAATCATCCAATCGTAAGTAACCTGTTGCATAATCTCCCGTCACAGCGCCAATACTCCACTCTTCAGGACGTTCGAAATATAGGTGATGCCAACCTGTAGCTACCCATTTTGAATTTCCAATATTCATGTACACTTAAACCTTATTATATGGTGCGCTTCATTTCTCTGATTTTCGAAATTTAAGTTTGTTCTTTTTAAAAACTTCTCTAGAGCACCCAAGTTCTCTTAAAAATTCAATCGCATAATAAATCCCTGAACTAACTACACAACCTAGTGCTATCCAAAGTATCCATTTACCGAAGGGTTGGAGTTCTATAGCATAAAAAAAAAGAGCTCCTCCCATAAATAAAGTGGTAAGTTTTCCTATCTGATTAGCTGGAGTAATTCTAGGGTTTGAATTAAAATACAGATACACCCCGGCGCTAAGAATAAATACATCACGACTAATTATAATGACTGCCGCCCAAATAGGGAATTCTCGAAATATCAATAGAAAAACTACCACACTACAGATTAGAATCTTATCTGCAAGAGGGTCAAGGATTAGACCCCATTTGCTTTCCCAACCAAATCGACGTGCTAGATAACCATCAACGGTATCTGTTAAAAATCCAAATACAAGGAGGACAGAAATATAAAAGACAGAATTCTGACTAAAAGCCCATAATATAATGGGCACGATAACTATCCTTGAAAGCGAGAGTATATTAGGAAGTGTCCAAAAACCTTCATTGACTTTATCGACTAAAAAAGTTGACTTCATTTGACAATCCCCAAATCACACGGCTGTAGTTCTACGGATCATCTCACGGGCATGGGCCAATGCCATTTGATCAACAGTTTCCCCTGCCAGCATCCGGGCTATTTCTTGAATCCTACCACTTTCGTCTAAATTATCTACTAACGTAGCAGATCGACCGTGATTGAACTGTTTTTGCACAGTAAAATGTTTTTGGCCCCAACAAGCTACCTGATGAAGATGAGTAATGCAAAGGACCTGATGAGCCCTAGAAAGTATTTTCAATCTATGCCCAACCGACTCAGCTATCCGACCTCCAATACCAGAGTCGAGTTCATCAAAAATCATGGTTGGTATACGATCTGACTCAGCTAAAATTACTTTTAAAGCTAGCATAATACGAGATATCTCTCCCCCTGAGGCAATATTTACCAGCGGTTTTAGCATTTCACCTGCATTGGGAGAAATAAGAAACTCAATTTTATCCATCCCCTTAGAATTCACTCGGTAATTCCTACCCTCGATACAAAGAGGACCATCATCAGATTCCTCCCATTCTACCTTAACTTCGAAACATATTTTACCCATACCCAGTTCTGAAAGTTCATTAATTACTCGTTTCTCTAATTTACTGGCTATATTTTTTCGCCGCTCAGAAAGATTTTTTCCGCACACTGCCAGTTCGTTACGGCAACTCTCTAGTTCTTCTCTTGTCCTATTTCGACGTTCATCCTTGTTATCCATCTGACTAAGTTCTTTAGTTATTTTATTACGATAGGCGTGCAATTCCTCTATTGTCGAACCATATTTTCGTTTTAGCAGACTAATTAGATTTAACCGATCTAGAATCTCTTCTAAACGTTCTGGATCGAACTCGATGCGGTCTCGATACCGCTGAAGAAATTCTAAGCTATCATCCAAACTGTAACGAGCTGATCTAATTCCCTGAAGAACTTCACTAAGCTGGGGATCAATACTTTCCTTCTCTTCAATCAAGCGAATTAATTTTAACAATCCATCGACAATAGCATTGTCACTCTCAGAAAGGGCATCGCACACAACTGAGGAGACATGGATTAACTGCTCAGAATTTTCTAGGATTAGCCGTTCTCGTTCTAAATTCTCATCTTCCCCAGCAGTTATATTTGCCTTGTTGAGTTCTTCTAACTGGAATTTGTAAAGTTGGATCTGGTCTTGGTTTACAGCAATTTCATTCTCGATAATTTCTAGAGCTTCTAATTTTTCTATAAAACGTCGGTAGGCTTCAGCCATTTTCTTTTTAGGTTCTTTAATATCATTAAACCCATCTAAATAATCCATATGGGTTCTAGCATCCAATAATGACTGATGATCATGTTGACCATGTAAGTCTACTAACAGGTTACCAAGTCTCTTAAGGACAGCCACTGTGACTAGATGACCATTGATTGAACACCTGTTTCGGCCGTCCCGGCCTAACTCTCTTCGAATAATAAGTATCTGATCGTCTGCATCAATACCAATTTCATTTAAGAGAAGTTGGACAGGTTCATCCAACTTTCCTTCAAATAAACCTTCAATTATGGCTGACTGTTCGCCAGTTCGTACAACTTCTGAAGTGCCTCTTCCGCCAAGGACAAGACCCAAAGCACCAATTAGGATTGATTTACCAGATCCCGTCTCACCAGTCAGCACATTCAAGCCTGCACCAAATTCTATATCAATCTTATCCAGCAATGCGTAGTTTTTTACTCTTAGATTTGTAAGCATAGGCCATAGCAAAAGTGACTATGAAGTGAATTATTTACCGTTCACCCCATTTTAGTTTCGTACGAAGTACATCATAAAAAGAAAATTCTTTGAAACGGATCAACTTAACGAAATGAGATGCCTGACAGAACTTAATACTATTACCAGGTTGTATAGCCACATCCTCCTGTCCATCAATGGTAACTAAAAGATTAGGGTGGCCAGCTAAAACTTCAACCCGAATCACGTCCGTTGCCGCAAGAACCATAGAGCGATTGGATAGCGTGTGAGGGCAAATGGGTGAAACAATAATTGCTTCCATGTCAGGAACAACTATTGGCCCCCCCGCAGCCAACGAGTAGGCAGTAGACCCGGTTGGCGTTGAAATAATTAAGCCATCAGCAAGCACTGTATTTACATATTGGTCATTAATAAAAATGCCTAATTCTATGGCCCTGCAGATAGAGCCCTTGTCTATAACGATATCGTTAAGAGCAAAAAGTTGACGTGAGTTACTGTCAGAAACTTCACCTTCTATATGGCCCTGCAAAATCTGCCTTGAGTCCAATACATAATCATTGTTGAAAACTCGCTTTATTGCTTCAGTAAGCATATCCGGTGTTATCGGCATCATAAAGCCTAACTTCCCTGAATTGACCCCCAAAATGGGTATTTCAGAGGAACCTACTAAACGTGCGGCTTTGAGCAGTGTGCCATCTCCTCCAATAGCAATCACCCAATCCACATTCTCACCAATAAAGTCATCATTCTCTACTATAGTTAACTCATATCCTTGGAGTACCTCTTTCCCGATGCATTTCGACAAATCATTTGACAAGACGAGTTGGGCGGATTGAGAGGCAAGATATTGGGTAAGTTCAGGCATAAGCTGCCGCACGGCTGGTCGGGTGGAATTACCAATAATTCCAATACGATTCATTAAAACGATCTCCCTATGAGGTATTCCGCCCAATTAATTAGATATTTCTTATATAACGAGTCAGAAATAGCCTCGATATTTTCAATAGCTCTAGCTATTCTGGTTTCCATAATTGAGTTAACATATTCAACACCGCCCCGCATCATAATTAGATCTCGCACTTCTTTTATCTGACTATCCCTTGCACTAGATTTTCCAACTACATCTCGAATAAAACTTTTTTCAGCCGACGATGATTTTTGATAAGCATAAATTAGAAGTAGTGTTCTTTTACCTTCCCGGATATCAGAACAAACTGGTTTCCCCAGAGTTGCTTCATCAGCAGTCAGACCCAAAATATCGTCCTTTAACTGAAAGGCTACTCCGCATTCACTTGTAAAAGAAGAAATTGCCTGAACCTGCGGATGAATTCTGTTTTTTGTATTTAGCCCAATCATCGCACCCGCAGCACCTGCAAATTCATAAAGCGCCCCTGTTTTTCTCCAATACATGTCAATAACATCTTTTTCAGTCAAGCTATCTATAGGAGCCTTAGAAAATCCGATATCTAATGCCTGTCCTCCGACTAGAGCTAACAAAACGTCGGTCTCCAGATAGCGAATAAGTTCGATTACCATTTCGCCATTACCCAAGTCAGGATCGTACAGTTCAGAGAGAAGGGAAGTTGCCCAACCGTGCTGGACTTCTCCTGTCATAATACCAACAGACACCCCATAATGATAAGCTTCTTTTTGATCAAATTTTCCCGTATCTAATGCTCTTTGTCGAAACTCCTCGTGAACCGTCTTCGAACCACGCCGCAGCTTGTCTCGATCCATGATATCATCATGAACGATTGTCCAGGTATGAAATAATTCTATGGCAACAGCTGCTGGTGTTGCCAAGGACTCTTCCCCACCAACAGCCCCACAAGAAAAATATAAGACACTAGGGCGTAGTACCTTTCCTGATACTCGCAAATAACTGAACACTCCATCATATATGTCCTGAGGAATGAACAGCTCTTTTCGATAATCCTTTTTAAGGTAATCATTTACCCATTTTTTTCGGGTTTTTAGTGCCTCTAGAAATGATTCCTCTTCATTAAGCTTAGTCATAGGGATATTGGGCATATTTGAAATCTGAACTTTCTTTACATTCAGTTCAAATAACTTATGAATTCTTAGAATAAGTTTTCTGACGATTGTGAGCTAAGAGCTTTTAGATTCCTGCTCTCCTGATGTTTCCGGGTCAAGAGGTTCAATCAAAAACCGTCCATTTTCTACCCGAACCAACTTCTGCACACGTTGATCAGCTAAGTTAAGTTGATGAGTACAGATCCGAGACAATTCAATGCCTTCCTCGAATAAAGAAAGAGATCCGTCTAAACCTAAATCACCCTTTTCCATTCGTTCAACAATCTGCTCCAAACGCTTTAGCGCTTCTTCAAAAGTTGGTTTTTCTTCTTTATTCATCGTAGGTATCCTGTAGTTACGTATCTTCCGTTGAGTCCAATTCATCAAAAAGACTAAAGGAAGCTGTGGCTCCTCTTGCACGTTTTTTAGGGGAGAGAGATATCGAAGATTCTGACTGGCCCTGCAAGTGTTCGACACGACATACCGCTTCACCTTCATGCAATCTAACACTTACCCGTTCGTCGACCTGAAGTTCCCCCACACTGCGGACGACCTTGCCATTCGAACTACTTTGACATACTGCATATCCTCGTTCTAAAACTGCTAAAGGACTCAGGGTGTTTAGTCTACCTGCTAGGCTACTGAGAGTTTGATTATATGTGTCATTAGTGTGACTATTTTGATCGATCAAACGTCGGGAAAGTTCATCAGTAAACTGGCTATACTGAGCTATCTGATCAACCGCTCGACGGAACCCATAGCTAGAAAACAGTGTATTAAATCGCTGTCGGTTACGATCCATATATCCAGCCATTATTCCACACATCCGTTTTTTAGATCCATTCAATCTATCTGAAAGCTCTACTTGATCTCGGACCACCATTTCAGCTGCTCCTGAAGGAGTAGGAGCCCTTTGATCCGCAACAAAATCAGCTAAAGTAATATCTGTTTCATGGCCAACCGCTGAAATAACAGGTATTTTCGAATCAAAAATAGCTCGAACTACAGGCTCTTCATTAAAAGCCCACAGATCTTCGATAGAACCACCACCGCGTCCTACGATAAGAACATCTATCTTACCGTAACTATTCATTTCCTTAATAGCCGTTGAGATATCATTCGCCGCATTTTCTCCCTGAACAGCAGTGGGCCGAAGAACGATCGACACCCAAGGAGCTCTTCGACGGATCACCTTTATGATATCACTAATTGCTGCTCCAGAACCAGAGGTTATTACTCCTACCCGTTCTGGGAATGGAGGTAGGGGCTGCTTGTGTTCATCTAAGAATAACCCCTCTTTTTCAAGCATTTTTTTGAGCTGCTCAAATGCGATTTGAAGCGAACCTAAACCGACGGGCTTCAACCGTCGGGCAATCAGTTGGTATTGACCTTGGACTTCATAAACAGAAAGAGCTCCCTCGGCTATAACCTCCATACCATCTTCTGGTTGAAAAGTCATTTTACCACTATGAGTACGCCACATTACGCAGCGTAATTGACTTCGATCGTCCTTTAGCGAAAAATATGAATGGCCAGATGAATGCCGCTTGTAATTGGAGATTTCACCCGAGACAACTAAATAGGGGAATGTTTCTTCAAATAGAGTTTTAATCCCAGTGGTTAATTGGGTAACTGTAAGAATATTGGTATCCGCCTCGGTACCCAAGCCGTACCCCCTTAGTCCCCGATTTGCTTCAAAATAACTCTATTTTGCCAATTCTACCGCACGAGTCTGTCGTATGACCGTCACCTTAATTTGCCCCGAATATTCCATTTTAACTTGAATTTTTTGAGCAATTTCGTTAGCTAACTGCATAGCCCTGAGGTCATCAACTTCTTCATGGTTGATTATGGCTCGTATTTCCTTCCCTGCTCTAATAACAAAAGCACTAGAAACACCCTCAAAAGAATTCACAAGCTTTTCTATTTCCTGAAGACGACTTACAAATTTTTCCAAAGGCTCTCTAACCGCTCCAGGCCTAGATATCGAAAGGGTATCAGCTGTTTTTACAATCAAACCAATAGGATTTGAGTCATCCAAGTTCTCGTGAGAAAAAGTTATACTGTTCAATACTTCGGTAGGTTCGCCATACTTTTCAGCAACAGATCGTCCTAATTCAGCATAGTCACCTTCTAGCCCCCCCCCCATCTACAGCTTTCCCAATATCGTGAAATAACCCACAGCGTTTAGCCATATTTACATCCATCTGGAGTTCTTGAGCCATAAGTCCGGACAATTCTGCTACTTCTCTACTATGGTGAAGAGCATTTTGCCCGAACGTTGTCCGGTATTTTAATTGACCAAGCAACATGGCTAATTCAGGTCGGACACCAGTGACACCAAGATCAAACAAAACCTGATCTCCTGTTTCCTGTATCTGGTCATCGATCTCATCCCTAGTCTTGGTAACCACCTGCTCAATAAAACCAGGATGGATTCGTCCATCTTGTATCAACTTCTCCATTGCAAGCTTTGCTATTTCACGGCGCATAGGATTAAATCCAGAAAGGACAACAGCATTAGGGGTATCATCAACTATAACATCGATCCCCGTTGACATTTCAAAAGCCTGAATATTTCGACCTTCGCGACCTATAATTCTTCCTTTCATTTCGTTGTCTGGCAGAGCAACAATTGAAGTTGTGGTTTCAGTAAGGTGGTCAAGAGTATATTTCTGCATTGCTCTTGTAACAATTTCTCTCGCTTCATTTTCTGCCTTGTTACGAGCTTCCTCAAGAATACTCCGAGATTGTAAGGTTGCTTCGGTGCGGATTTTACCTTCGATATCCCTAAGCAATGATTTCTTGGCCTGTTCTACCGTCATTTGGGCAGATAATTCCAATTGCTCCGTTTGTTTTTGGATCAGGTTTTCAAGCTGTTTTTCTTTTACTACATTCTCCTCATCCTTCTCTCGAAGAGTTTGTAGTTTTTCCTCAACTGTAGATTCACGCTTCATTACATAATCAGTCTTACGTTCCAACTCTTGTTCTCTTACTGCAAGCTTTTTCTCTGTTTGTTGGTACTCCTGCTGAACCTTAGCTGTTTCCCGCTCAAAATTGACCTTAGCCTGATAAGAATCTTCTGCCGTTTCAATCTTTGCAGTATTTTTGATCGTTTCAGCTTCTTTTTCGGCTTCAGTTAAGATACTTTCAGCCAAACGCTCCGCACTATCTGATTTACGTTTTTCGATACGTTTCCGAACATACCAACCAACGAAAAACATGATCAGGCCAGTGCCGACATAAAGACTCACCGTCAAAACCATAATGACATGCCACCTTAATCTTTTTAATATTAAAACAAATCATAACCGGTTCCTCAAATCCTATTTATGTTGAGGAATTGAAACTTTCTAGTAATTCATCCATGCGCCGAACTAGTTCTGTAATCCGACCATTATCCTGGATTTCCAACCCTAACGTTCCTTCCTGTTTTTCACGTTCTTTATGCAACTCATCCGCTATCCGAATGGCCGCAAGAACAGCCACACTAGTGAGGGACTGCATTGTTACGCTAGCTGGAACCTCACGCATACACTCATCAACATATGCAGCGATCTTCTGGATGTACTCAACATCTTCTTCAGCTTGAATAGGATACTCGGTACCACAGATTTTGACACGAACCGTGACTTTTGAGTTATCCATGAGGTCTTCATCTCCGTAAGTAACCGAGGTTTTGGCACGTCCTATAAGAACGACAGATAGTAACCGGTTTCTTCTCTTTATATCTAAGCTCACTACTACAATCAGCTCTCGACATCTACCTTATAATAGAGGAAGCAAACCGGATACCAAAACGCCGTTAGTTTACAGACGACCGTAAACGATAGGGAAAAATGGGGTAATTTATTTACTCGATGACGTCGAGCCGGGACAGCATGGTGTCTATACGCGTCTTTATATCTTCCTGCCTTACGCGCAACTCCTGGTTTTCCTGTTCCAAGTCATTTTTCGAACTGGATGATTGTTCCTGGACACGGTTCAATTCCTGAACCTGAGACTCTAGGTTCGTATTTTGGGTTCGTAATCCAGCATTTTCATCCTTAAGCCGCTCTATTAAATCAATCATGCTCTCAATGCGGTTTAATAATAACTCTATCGACTGGTCTTGCATAAATCCCTCCGCTGAAATGATTCGTTCTTATTTTGACTAAGCTATGAACGAAGTTTCGCCCGGTACTGATTTTTGAGTTTCCTTAGCACCTTATCTTGAAGTTCTGAAACCTCGAAGTCCGTCAGCGTTCGTTCACTTGACCGAAATCGCATAGAATAGGCCATACTTTTCTGGTCAGCAGCTATTTGCTCTCCCTGATACACATCAAATAACTGTACTTCCTCCAACAGATCTCCACAACAGGAGTGTATCTCTTTCACTATCTCTTGATGTGTAACCCCTTCAGGTACGACAATAGCCAGATCCCTTTCCACTGGTGGATATTTCGGCCGAGATCTATAAATTGGTTTTTCGGATACCCTTTCAAAGAGAACTTGGTTATCCATCAAGCACATCCACACAGGCTCTCTAATCTCATAAGTCTCTAGGACACGGCTAGAGATTGCGCCAAAACAACCTATCCGGACTCCAGCCACCTGCAGCTCAGCAGCTTGATTTACAGCAAAAAGTGGATCGTCTATATCATACGGGACTGATTCGATTCTGTCAAGTCCAAACCGCCCTAGTAATCCTTCTACAATCCCCTTCAAATCAAAGAAGTCAAAAGCATCTGGAACCCCTCTCCAGTGGGGATCGTCACGTTGTCCGGTTGCAACCATACAAAGTTGATCTGGTTCTTCTGGGAGATCCCTGACTTTGGGCCAGAAAACCCGTCCAATTTCGAATAGACGTATATTTTGCACTTTCCTATTAACATTCCACCGGACAACGTTTAAAACTGAGGCTGCAAGACTAGTACGCATTGATGATAACTCAGGACTTAGAGGATTATCAATTATTAGGCTGGGTTTTGAAGGTTTTATCAGTTGATTTCGATTAGGGTGTACAAAACTATGGGTGATCACCTCAGTAAATCCAAATCCTACCATTGTTTCACGGATTTTTTTTTGAATGCCCTGGAGATCAAGAGCATTTTTCTTCTTTCCTCTGGCTTGGTGATCCTGATCATATTTGTGTGTTGAGCAAACTGGTACTATCTTATCATATCCATATATACGGGCGACCTCTTCGATTAAATCAACCTCGCGCGAAATATCTCGGCGAAAAGAAGGGATTATAACAATAAGATCTCCATCTTCAGTTGCTACTCTGAAATGTAAAGATTGCAATATTGTAGCAATTTCATCTTTACTGATTTGGGTCCCTAGGAGGCTATTAACACGGCTTGTTCGGAGCTTAATTTTTTGATCCGGTTGAGGTTTAATTCGACTATCAATTCTACCAATAGCTATCTTCCCTCCTGCCGTTTCGACAATTAGCGCCGCAGCTCGATCTACACTCTTTGCTTGCAATTCAGGGTCCATACCTCGCTCAAAACGGCGGGATGCATCGGTCTGAAGCTGCAAAGCTTTTGTACCTTGCCGTACCCTTAATCCGTCAAAACAAGCTCCTTCTAAGAAAATCCGACGGGTTTTAGGACTTATTTCTGATTTGAGTCCCCCCATTACTCCTCCAACGCCAATACTTTGTTCACTGTCTGCAATCATTAAAACTTCATTATTTAGTACCCGCTCTACACCATCCAAAGTAGTAAATTTCTCCTCCTCGAAGGCACGCCTTACGATAATTTTACTTCCAATTAACTCATCTAAATCATACGCATGTAAGGGTTGTCCCATTTCCAACATAATGTAGTTAGTGATATCTACTACATTACTAATAGATCGGATACCTGCAGCTTCTACCCGTCTTTTTAACCAATCTGGAGACTCTCCTATTTGAACATCTATGATAACTCGTCCTACAAAACGGGAACAATCAGAAGAAGATTTGATCTCAGCTGTAACTAAAGTTTCTATGGGAGGGCCTGTTTCATCCAAATTTACGGATGGCATTCTTAATTCATCTCCACTCAAAGCTGTAATTTCTCTAGCAACCCCAACAAGGGACAAGCAGTCTGGGCGGTTCGTACCGACATCAATGCTTAATATGGTTTCTTCATCACCAAAAATATTTTTTAGCGGTTGCCCTATTTCTATTGAATCATTCAGTATCATGATACCATCATGGTCATTAGACAGACCAATTTCAGCTTCGGAACAAATCATACCGTAAGAATCAATCCCACGCAGTTTTGCTTTTTTTATCTTTAAACCGTTTGGAAGTTCTGCCCCGACCAAAGCTACGGGTACCTTCTGATCAACAGCTACATTGGGTGCTCCACATATGATCTGTAAATTCTCTGTTCCGATATCAACAGAACATACAGAAAGTCTATCAGCATTGGGATGTTGATTTATGCTTTCCACATGACCCACGACGATACCATCGAAATTACTACCTAAAGTTTCAACAGCATCTACTTCCAGCCCTGTCAAATCAAGCCGATCTACAAGCTCATCAATCGACCAAGGGATATCGCAGTAATTGGATAACCAAGAGAGAGGTATTTTAATGATCATAATATCTTCGGTACCATCAGTTTAGAAGTTTTAATACCAACCTAGTTGGCGAAGGTCGTTCTCTAAAAACATATGAATGTTATCGATACCATACTTAAACATAGCTAGTCGATCGAGCCCCATACCAAAAGCATATCCTGTATATTTTTCAGGATCATAATCCACAAAACCAAAAACTGAAGGATCGACCATTCCAGCCCCTGATATCTCAAGCCAACCAGTGTTCTTACAAATCTTACATCCTACACCACTACAGGCTATACAGGAGAAATCATACTGTACACTTGGCTCAGTGAATGGAAAAAAGTCAGGAATAAACCGGACCTTAACCTTTTCTCCGAAAAGACGTCGGGCAAAATATGCCATATCACCTTTGAGTTGAGCCATAGTAACACCTTGATCAACAAAAAGCCCTTCACATTGATGAAAAGTAAATGCGTGAGATGCATCAGGATTCTCATGTCGGTAGGTTCGACCAGGGGCAATAACCCGAACAGGAGGTTGCTGATTTTCCATTACACGAATTTGGACTGGAGAAGTATGGGTGCGGAGGACTACGTCACTGCCTAAATAAAAAGTATCCTGAGTATCTCTAGCTGGATGGTCACGCGGTATATTTAACGCTTCAAAGTTGTAATAATCCCATTCGACCTCTGGGCCATCCACCACAGAAAAACCCATTTCACCAAAGATCTCAGAAACCTCTTCCCGAATTAGGGTTAATGGGTGTTTACTGCCCAACCTAGGCAGGCGCCCTGGAAGTGTGATATCCAAAGCTCCTTCAATCGCTTCTTCTGCCTCACCTCCACCAGTTTTGTGAACATCGAGAGCCTCATTAATTCTTTTCTTCGCCTGGTTGACTAGTTGGCCTATCTGGGGACGATCTTCTGGCGCAGCTTTACCTACCGACCGAAGAATCTGAGTTAAGCTCCCATTTTTACCCATATACCTTATACGGATATTTTCCAAGTCCGATGGACTTTTAGCGCGAGCAATTTCCTCTAGCGCTTGGGCTTCAAGTGTTTCAGCTTCCTGTACCATAAAACAGTCCGGTTCATACAGTGCTATAAAAAGTAAAGAATATACAAACCTACCGGAACATATTCTCCAAATCAAAATCCGATAAGGACATCTGTCTGGCTATGCACCGAGGTGTAATCTTCTCTTAGTGATGGTTAGGACACTTGTGACTTAACCGTATCTGCCACTACGGCAAAAGCAGAAGGATCATTCACAGCAAGTTCAGCAAGAGCTTTTCGGTCTATCTCGATATGTGCTAGCTTCATTCCATGTATGAGTTGACCGTAAGTCAGACCATTAATTCGTGCTGCTGCATTGATTCTGGTGATCCACAAACGGCGAAAATCTCGTTTACGCTGACGCCGATCACGGTAGGCATATGCCCAACCCCGGTTTACGGCCTCGCGTGCTGTTCTATAAAGCCGATTTCTCCGGCCCCAATATCCTCTGGCTAATTTGATTACTTTCCTTCGCCGCCTATGCGAGGCGGTTGCATTTGTAGCTCGTGGCATAGTTCTTCCCTCGTTTAATTAGGCAACATCCGTCTCAGGCGGGGAGCATCAGATTTACTTACCATAGTGGTACCTCGAAGTCCTCGTCTTCGTTTCCCAGATTTTGATAGCTTCTGGTGGGTTGCATGTGAATGACTCCGTTTGAATTTTCCAGAGGCAAGTTTTTTAAATCGTTTTGCTGCTGCTTTCAACGTCTTAATTTTTGGCATAATAGGCTCCTGGCTATTACTTAGGCATCAGGACAAGAGACATGCTTCGTCCTTCTAATTTTGGTTGCTGTTCGATCGCCGCGACATCTTCCAATATTCCAGCCATATGCTCCAGTTTTTGTTGGCCAAGTTCAATATGGGTCATTTCACGACCCCAGAAACGTACAGATACCTTCACCTTATTTCCACTCTGGAGAAACCCCCGAGCCTGATCAGCTCGATATTCAAGATCGTGCTCACTAATCTTGGCAGTCTTAAAGCGGATTTCCTTCAGCTGCATCACATGCTGTTTTTTCCTTGATTCTTTTACCCGTTTGCTTTGTTCATATTTATACTTACCAAAATCCATTATCTTACAAACTGGCGGCCGGGCGTCAGGGGACACCTCCACTAGATCTAGGTTAACTCCGGTGGCACGCTGCTGAGCGTCCTTCGTATCCATTACCCCTATTTGCTCTCCATCTTCACTGATTACTCGTACCTGAGGCACGCGTATCATACTATTAATTCTGACAGTTTTCTTTTGAATGGGTATCCTCCCGATTCGTTATTGGTTCGATTTAATTTTTCGCCTGAATAACATCCTCTTCAAGCAACTTAATTAACTCATCTACTTTCATTTTTCCCTGGTCACCTAGCCCATGTCGGCGGAGAGCGATATCACCTGCTTCCATTTCCTTCGCTCCAACAATAACCATGTAAGGAATTTTTTTTGTTTCAGCTTCGCGAATTTTATAACCTATTTTTTCGTTCCTAATATCGGCCTCAACTCGAATACCAGCATCAGAAAGGGTCTGTTCCAGCTTTTGTACATATTCAATTTGGTGTTCGGATATTCCTATAACTATTGCCTGGACAGGAGCCAACCAAGTTGGGAATGCTCCAGCACAGTGCTCGAGATAAACCCCAAGGAATCTTTCAAGACTACCAAGCATAGCTCGGTGTATCATTACTGGACGGGCAGGTTTTCCTGATTCGGTTGTGTATTCTAGTTCAAATAGTTCGGGCATGTTAAAATCTAACTGACAGGTCCCTAATTGCCAAGGTCGACCCAAAGCATCCTTGACAAAAAAATCAATCTTGGGCCCATAGAAAGCTGCTTCTCCTGGTGCTAACTCGTAAACAATTTCTAAATTACTAAGAACTTTTGCTAGTGTTGACTCTGCATGATCCCAGAGATCGTCAGTACCAGCACGATGGGATGGTCGGGTTGAAAGATATATTTGTGTGTCACTAAAGCCAAGCATAGTATAAGCATCTCTTAACATTTTTATGAAATTATCTATCTCATCTTGTATTTGGTCCGGTCGACAAAATATATGTGCATCGTCTTGCGAGAAGGAACGTACCCGCATTAAACCTGCTGTTACTCCTGACCGTTCATACCGGTGCAACCGGGCAAAATCCGCATATCGAATAGGCAAGTCACGGTATGAATGATGCCCTGCCGCAAACATAAGACAATGACTCGGACAATTCATTGCTTTAGGTGCGTATTCTCTGTCATCAGCGTTTATAGTAAACATTTCATCCCAGAAATGATCGTAATGCCCCGAAATCTTCCAAAGTCCAGCCTCGTAGATTAGTGGAGTGATTACTTCATCATATCCGTTTTTTTGGTACAGTTCTCGGACATAGTCCGTAAGAATGTTGTATACCCTAGCTCCTTTAGGAAAGAAAAAGGGCGAAGCGGGTGCAAAGGGATGGAACATAAATAGTTCGAGTTGTTTACCAAGTTTTCTATGATCTCTTCGTTCCGCTTCAGATCTTCGTTCTAGGTATTCGTCCAGATCTTTTCGTCCTGGATAAGAAACCCCGTAAATTCTTTGCAGGGTCTGATTTCGTTCGTCTCCCCGCCAATACGCTGCAGCAACACTAGTTAATTTGAAAGCCTTTATTCTACCGGTTGAAGGCAGGTGTGGGCCACGACACAGATCGATAAAATTTCCCTGTTCATATATACTTATCACTTCATCCGATTCAATATCATCAATCATCTCAACTTTGTAAGCTTCACCCCGCTCTATAAACAAGGTTCGAGCTTCCTCACGTGATAGCTCCCTACGACGAATGGTTAAATTAGCCTTGGATAACTCCCCCATACGAACTTCAATACGTTTAAGGTCATCTACCGTAAAGGGCTCTGGGACATCAAAATCGTAGTAGAAACCTTCTTCGATGGGTGGACCAATAGTTAACTGAGCCTTAGGAAACAACTCTTTTGTTGCTTGGGCCATTAGGTGTGTTGTGCTATGCCAATAGACCTCGCGACCCTCAGGGTTAGCAAATGTCAAAACCTCCAGATTAACATCGTTAAAGAGGCGATAGTCCAGATCAACATAAACATCATCAATTTTACCCGCAAGAGCTGCCTTGCTTAGGTTTTTTCCAATATGGGCAGCTGCATCTATGACGGTTGCCCCCGACTCTAATTCAAAATGACTACCATCGGGAAGAGTAATCTTAATACTTTTCAATGACTAACTCCAAATCCTATTATATCTCATATTGAAACTTTTTAAAATAACAGGTAAAGATAACGGTTTAATCGGTGTTTTGTCAATAAAATAACCACGCCGGAGACCTAATCTAACGAACATGTAACCTATCTATCTTGCTCCGACCAAACATCAAGGCCTTAATAGGTCTGCATAAGGGGTGATAAAATCAAATAATGTCTTTAGTGGGGCGCTGTTGTTCAGTTTAGGAATAACCGTTTGATTATAACCCCGAAATCAAAAATAATTACTTTGTTTCTCACAAATTTTTCTGCGAAATTATTATCTCTATAAAACTTTTCTGTGAAACCGTTGATATGATCTAAAAGCCTTATTTTTCTTTGACTTTGCTACTAAATCTGTCTATGATTGAAGGTCATGAAAACCTTGTATCATACTGCCGCTATAGCCTTACTAACAATTGTCTTAATTTCAATGAGCCTGATCGAAATTCGGACTCATGTATTCGAACAGTTAGTTGGTTCCTATTTAAACTCTCAAAATGAGAGTCGGGAACGACTTGATCGTTTTGTCGACCAGGAAATTCGTACGGGGCAAGCATTAGAATACGCAAATAAGTTGATCGAGGAAAAAAATGAGGAAGGTGAGAATTTGGCTGAGGAATTTCAAATATTGAATGACCATCCTGCTGAAACGGTTGAAGTTGCCAGATTAGAACGAGGCCATAAGCTCCTGATGCCCCGATCCCGTTTCCTAGAAATTACTAACTGGTCCTCCCAAACTGATTCTCTATTTGGACCAGTTTTTATTGAAAAAACTGATTCGTTATATAACACTGAAGCTGATTCGTTATATAACACTGAAACTGATTCGTTATATAACACTGAAGCTGATTCGTTATATAGCACTGAAACTGATTCACTGAAAAGTTGGACCAGAACAATGGTTGTACGCCCAGGATGGATCCGAAAAGGTGAAATATATATGCTAGATGATGATAATTATATCCTCCACCATCTTCCCATAACAATTGATGACTTTGAACTTATCGATGCTTATACTAAGGCCCTAGTAGTGCTAAGACCTGAAAAACTGGATCAAATATATCAACCTAACTTTTTCTTCAATATTTTGGAAAGCATGGACGCTGAAATAATGGATGAGATAATAGATCCTTTAAGGTTTGCAGAATTAGAATCTAAAGCATTACGAATTGGAGTCTCCGAAGAACAGAAAATAATCCAGATAGAAATAATGGAAAAAGGCCAAATAGAACTAGTGACAATCCCGGTATCCTCTGATCTATTTATAGAGCTCTATGTAGCCCTCGGAACACTTTAATCAGAGTAAATTATATAACACTAGGTTTTAGAAAATGATTTTTTTTCGCAAGTTTCACACCAAAAACACTGCTGGTTTAATATCAAGAATCTTTAGATATAGTAGATGGATGATCTACGGTGGTTTCAGTATTGCCGGGATCAGTATTGTAATAGCTTTAATTATTTTTTTTATTACAGTTCCTACTATTCCGCGTCTTCCAGATGACCTGAACGATATATTTGGAAAAATGACTCGTGTTTACGCTTATGAAGATGATGGAACCGCCCGGCTAGTTCATACTCTAGGCGGGCATCGTCGGGGACCACTTGTAGAAATATCTCCTATGTTTAAGCAGGCGATAATCGCTACAGAAGATGCCGATTTTTTCAACCATCACGGCATTGATAAACCAGGTATCATGCGGGCTATTATAACTAATATCCGAGGAGGAAGGATCTTAGGCCAAGGAGCCAGCACTATCACTCAACAACTTGCTCGTCATCTTTTCTTCACTCGTGATAAATCCTTAATACGAAAAATTCGAGAGATTATGGCTTCGGTACAGATTGAAGCTAGATTCTCTAAAAATGAAATCCTATCGGCCTATTGTAACAATGTCTATTTTGGTGCTAGCGCATACGGTATTGAAGAAGCCGCGCAACGATTTTTTAGTAAACACGCTGTTGATCTTACCCTAGGAGAGGCTGCTCTGCTGGCTGGATTGGTTCAAAGACCAAGTGCTTATAACCCATATTACAATATGGATCGCGCTTTGAACCGTAGAGATACTGTATTTAGGCGAATGATAGAAAATGGCTATATAACTAAAGAAAAGGTGGTTGAGGCACGAGCCGAAAAGTTATTGCTGAAAGGGAAAAGTATCGGCCCCGCTACGGGACCATACTATCTTGATTATGTGGAGGGACTTCTACTTCAAAAATATGACAGCAATTTGGTCTACAATGGTGGATTAAAAGTTTATATAGCTATGGATTTGGAACTACAGGAAACGGCCGAGCAAGCGATTAATAATGGTTTAGCCTTTGTTGATTCCTTAGTAGGCAATCCGGTATATAATTCTACCACTTCAAAAGAAAAACGACAAGCTCTTGAAGGCGCTTTAGTAGCCATTGAACCACATTCAGGAGCGTTAAAAGCGCTTGCTGGCGGCCGGGACTACACGGCAAGTGAATTTAATCGAGCCATCGAAAATAATCGTCAACCTGGCTCCGGGTTTAAAACAGTAGTCTACTTGACAGCTCTAGATCATCTAGGATATTCTGCTAATACGGTTGTCGTTGACGAACCGGTAGCTTATGCTACCGAATTAGGCGACCTTTGGGAGCCCCAAAATTTCACTCACGGGTATGAAGGCCCCATTATTCTTAAACGAGCTTTCATGCGATCAATCAACGTAATATCTGCCAAATTAACGAGTGAAATCGGACCTTCCACCATAATAAATTATGCTCGAAAATTAGGAATTTCAAGCCCCCTTGAACCAGTATTATCTTTGGCCTTAGGAAGCAATGGGGTCTCACCACTCGAAATGGCTTCTGCTTACTCAGTATTTGCCACTGGGGGTGTTTATCACCAACCATATGCTATCTCCCGGATAGAAGATTCTGAAGGGAGGATAATTGAAAATATAGAACCAGAACCGCGCCGGGTAATTGATGCTAAATCGGCCTATCTCATGCTGGATTTTTTGAGGGGAGTGATCCTTGGTGGTACTGGGGCTAGCATTCGCTATCGATATGGCTTTACAACACCAAGTGGTGGAAAAACCGGAACATCAAACGAATCTAAAGACGTCTGGTTTAACGGATTTACAAAAGATCTTTCGGCCTCTGTCTGGGTTGGCTATGACGATGCACGACCTATTTTGTCAACAGATGAAAATACAACAATTACTGGCGCTTCAGGAGCTATTCCCGTGTGGGTGAGATTCATGAAACAGGCTACTGAAATTCTTAATCAGCGTAAGCTTATACCTAAAATTGCCACTAAAGACACCACAGAAGTCCTTCTAGTTAACATGTTAGCTGATTCGACCAACGTAGATGATTTAGAAGAAATTTTAATAGAAACACCTAAAGAAACTGAAAAAACAAAGGATCCACCAGCCTTCCCAATGCCGCTAGGCCTAGAGAGAGTTCGGGTAGATATACGAACGGGAGAATTGTCGGATGATCCTGAATCTTCTTTGCATATTATAATGAGAGGGACGACACCCAAAATCAAACATAGTGTAATTTCTTCTTCAGAAAAAATTATTGAGGATGACCAGGTTAACAGTAAAAAAATTGAGTACGAATGACCTACAACCTCGAATATCTGTTAGCATAAAACCAATTATTCCACAGATTTTTCCAAAATGATTAATTACCTTCTCGATTTCGATCAATCACTTCCCGCACTGCTGGTATAAGAAAGACGTTCTCTAGAGAAAATCCAGAAAATGCCCGTCCAAGCAAATTAATTCTACCATCGGTATCAAGTCGGCGGTTAATTACTATGTGATAAATGCCACGGTATCGACACAGTCCACCTTCACCATCTAACTTACCATAGCGAACGTGGATGGACATACGTTCTGCCAGATCTTCGAATTCCTTTAATAAAGTAATATTATCCATAATAAATAAAAATTCTAAAACATTAAAACCGTCGAATCAGCTTAATACGGGCAGGTCTCGCATATGTTTAGTTAACATAACATTTTTACCTAAACATGGTCAAGCAGGGATTACAGATTATAGGATTAACCCAGATTAGAATGCCGATACAATATCCAGACATAGGTTACATTACGATCAAAAAAGTCTTGACATTACACCACCATATTCCGATCTTTCCTCGGTTGTTTGTTGCTACCAAGCCTTAACGGCTAGCTCGTATTAAGCGGGAGTAGCTCAGTGGTAGAGCATCACGTTGCCAACGTGAGGGTCGCGGGTTCAACCCCCGTCTCCCGCCTTATTCTGGCGGCATAGCCAAGTGGCTAAGGCACGGGACTGCAAATCCTCGATCGCCGGTTCGAATCCGGCTGCCGCCTTGCATTTTTCAACCATACCTCTCTGTATTTCTTAATTAATCCTTGATATTGCGGGCTAAGGCATAACCTAGGGCCCGCTTAAAAAATTGTTTTTCAATTTGGAGTTCTCATGTCCTTGAGTGCTATAAAACCGGGGGAAAAAATCACCAATACGGAAATTGATCATATTCAAAATTCGTTTCTGAAGAATGGATACTACGAATTAGGCCCACTTCTTGACACTGAGGAAATAGAAGCTCTTCATCAAGATATGAAAAGAAAATGGGATGACCCTCAGATGCACGAACCTTCTAGAGACCAGATCCGAGGAACCAGCCTAATGCGGATGTTTGAGTATTCATATGCTTTTCGTGATCTGATTGTCAGAGAGCCCTTTGCTAGCCTTGCTGAATCGATACTAGGGGAAGACTGCCACTGTATGTCACAAAATGCATTATATACCCCTGGCAATCCTAAAGCTATCCCCAATGGACCTGGGGGTTGGCATGTAGATGATCTGGTTCATTTCCCATTACCCGAAGGGATTTCTGGCCATACTCCAGCAATTACAATGCCATGCTTTGTAATGCAGGTTTTCACACCATTAACTGATATAGAATCCATCAGGTATGGCCCAACACAAGTGGTACCAGGCAGCCACTACGCTGGGCGTCCACCTAATCAACAAGATAATCCGACATTTAATAGCTCTGAACCACACTCTTTCTTAGTCCGAAAAGGCTATGGCTATATGTTTAATAATCAGATCTGGCATAGAGGAGCTCCCAATGCTTCTAACCGTGACCGACTTATGGCAGGTGTTACTTATAGTAAACGGTTTATATCCCAAAAATTTTACCCTTTTATAGATTATAAAATGCCTAGCCATGTCTGGGATCAAGCTTCACTCCGTTTAGAGAGAATGCTGGGACGCCACGATAAAGGAGCATATGGATAATGATGAAAAACAGAAAAGGTGAATTTGAGAAGCGTACTGCTTTAGTAACGGGTGGTTCCCGAGGCATTGGAAGATCAACTTGTTTAATGTTAGCAGCTTCTGGAGCTCGAGTCGCTATCAACTTTGCTAATAACAAGGATGCAGCAAATGAGACTCTTAGAATGGTAAAAGAACTTGGCGCTGAGGGTATGATTATTCAAGCTGATGTATCATCTGAAAAAGATGTAAACAATATGGTCAAAAATGTAAGTGCTGATTTAGGACCAATAGACCTATTGGTTAACAATGCGGGAATTGCTGTGAGCCAATCTCATTTGGCAATCTCGTTCGCAGATTGGAAACGGATGTTTGAGGTTAACGTCGATGGGGTTTTCTTAACAACCTGGGCAGTTAAAAATCAGATGATAGATCAGGGCTACGGACGTATTGTTAATGTAGCCTCACTTGCTGGGATAATTTTAAAAAAAGAAATGATCCATTATGCAACAGCAAAAGCATCGGTTATATCTTTTACTCGGCATTGTAGCGAAGCCTTTGCCCCGCATAATATTCGGGTAAACTGTGTTGCTCCAGGGTTAACAGACACCGATATTGCTCAGAGCGCGAACCCAGATTCAATAAACCAACTCATTAACTCTACACCATTAGGCCGGATGGCTGTTCCAGGAGAAATAGCTAACGTAATCAATTTTTTACTTTCTGAAGATGCTAGTTTTGTAACGGGTCAAACTATAGTAGCGTGTGGTGGGCGTAGTTAATTTTTCTATTTTATCGGTTATCAATTAACTCAGCTACAACATCCGGATCTGCTAGTGTTGTTGTATCTCCAATCTGGTCCAGTTCATTGGTAGCAATCTTTCTCAGAATACGACGCATAATCTTTCCTGACCTCGTCTTGGGTAAGGCTGGTGCCCAGTGAATTACATCCGGAGTGGCAATTGGCCCAATTACCGAACGAACATGACCCTTTAATGCATGGCTTAGTTCTTCTGTGTATGCCTCCCCAACATTAAGAGTAACATAAGCATAAATACCCTGACCCTTAATCTCATGAGGAAAACCTACCACAGCAGATTCTGCTACAGAACTGTGCGAAACTAGAGCACTTTCTACTTCCGCTGTACCCATTCTATGGCCCGAAACATTAATTACGTCATCGACACGACCAGTTATCCAGTAATATCCATCTTCATCCCGCCGGCACCCATCTCCAGTAAAATAATACCCCTTATATTGTTGGAAATATGTATCCTCAAAACGTTTATGGTCGCCATAAACTGTACGCATTTGGCCTGGCCATGGTTCTTTAATTGCCAACACTCCCATTATTCCATTGCCATCAAGCTCTTTCCCACTTTCGCCATCAAGCAAAACAGGGGTTACTCCGAAGAAAGGAAGCGTCGCCGATCCTGGTTTGGTTGGTATCGCTCCGGGTAATGGCGAGATCATAATCCCACCAGTCTCTGTCTGCCACCAAGTATCAACTATCGGGCACCGCTCTTTCCCCACGTTTAAGTGATACCAACGCCATGCCTCAGGGTTAATAGGCTCCCCAACTGTTCCTAAGAGCTGGAGGGTCGGCATTGGATGTTTATTCGGCCACTCAGAACCCTCTCGGGCTAATGCCCTTATGGCGGTTGGGGCAGTATAAAACTGATTGACGCCATACTTTTCAATAATTTCCCAACAACGATCAGGTGCCGGATAGGTAGGAATACCTTCGAACATTACCGTTGTAGCTCCATTGCTCAATGGACCATAGATAATATAAGAATGCCCAGTAACCCAACCAATATCAGCGCCACAAAAATATATGTCCCCCTTATGATAATCAAAAACATAACGATGGGTTATTCCTGTATACACCATATAACCGGCTACCGTATGTTGTACGCCTTTGGGTTTTCCGGTTGATCCTGATGTATATAAAATAAACAGCGGATCCTCTGAATCCATTTCCTCACAAGGACACTCTGAGCTTACCTTTCCCATAAGGTCATCCCAATCAAAATCCCGACCTTCTTTCATCGGAAAATCAAATTGAGATTGTTTTGTAACTCGATTAACGACTATGCAGGTGGTTACCTCTTCGCCCATTTGTTTTTCTGCTGAAGCGATAGCTTTATCCGCTACCGGTTTCATAAAAACCGGTTTGTCTCCCCGGTACGTCCCATTAGCAGTAATTACTATTCTACAGGTTGAATCTACAATTCGATCTGATAGTGAATCAGCAGAGAATCCACCAAACACTATAGAGTGGACCGCCCCAATCCGGGCACATGCTAACATCGAAATTGCCAATTCAGGAATCATCGGCAGGGAAATAGAAACCCTGTCCCCTTTTTTAACTCCCCTAGCCTTCAATACATTAGAGAATTTACATACTTTTTCATGTAATTCTCGGTAAGTAAGTTTAGTACTTTCTCCAGGTTCATTCCCTTCCCAGATAATTGCTATTTTATCTCCTTGAGTTTCAAGATGCCGATCTAAACAGTTATAAACGATATTTGTTTTACCCCCTTCGAACCATCGGATAAAAACTGGACCATTGCGAAGATCATAGTTGTACGACCTTACCCTATCCCACTTTCGAAACCAATAGAAAGTCTCTGCCTTCTCAGCCCAAAAACTTTCCGAATCAACAACTGATCTTTCATACTCAGAATGATATTCTGCTAAGCTTTTAACGTGTGCCTTAGAAGAAAAGGATTTGTTTGGGGTATACATGTCAGCCATTGTTTTCTCCAACTAGCGTTTAGGGTAGATTATTTTATCCCAGGAAGATAGTAATAATCAGTTTTCTATTCTAATCTCCACTGGATCTCCTTGCAATACGCCAATAAGCTTAGCTGCATTACCCTTATTGACAGCTATTTCCAATTGATCAACACTTCCCCAAATAGCCAAAAAGGAACCGATGTTTACTTCATCGTAGGAATTCCTAATCCTATCAATAGTCATTGCAGCCAACCTTATTTGAAAATTCTTGTTCTTGGTCGTCTCCATAAAGAGAGATTTACCGACATTAGTAATTATATTCCCATAATGGTCTATATGCAATACACGAGCACAAATAATATTATCTTTAACTACTGGTACACTAATTAATCCTGTATGATAATCAGTTACTTCAGGTCCAAATCGCGATATGGGTACTCCGTTTGCGATATGAGCCGCTACGGATGCAAAAATATCCCTTCCGTGAAAGGTATTACTGATTTGGGGCAACATATAGTCTGTTTGAGTTATAGATATAACACGGACATTAGGTTCTCTTAAGTATACATATGCAAAAATCCCATTATCCGGACCTACAAACACGTATTTCTCTGTTTCTATAATGATAGCTCGACGTTTGCTACCAACTCCTGGATCGACCACACAAATGTGGATAGTACCATCAGGGAAAAATGGATAGGCAGAGCTCAAAATAAAAGCTCCCTCACCTACCTCCTGAGGTTGAATCCCATGAGTAAGATCTATAATGTTAATCTCTGGAGATATTTTGAGAATAACTCCTTTCATTATCCCCACGAAAGCATCACGACTACCAAAATCAGTCAGGAGTGTTATTAGAGGCATTATAAGCAGGAACTTCCATTAGTCAATTTTGACTTGCCAATAAGAATAGTTCTAGGTGCATCTTTACTGATGATTTGACCATCAAAATCACCATAAGTTTGTGTCACTTCTAGTCCAACCTTACTCATCATCTTCTCAAGCTCTTCCAGAGTATACATTCGAACCGATTCATTATAAATTCGCTCAGAACCATTTTCCCTTATTTTGACTTCTTTATTTATCCGAACGTTTGCACCTTTTATCTCCCAATCTCCTGTAATCCAACGTTTCTGGTTAACCTCCATAGTATCTATGATATAGTGATCTTCTGGAACCAGATTGGAGATAACATATTCCCGGTTCAAATAATCCATTAAAAAAGAGCCCCCTGGACACAAAGATTGGGCAATAGTATTCAAAACTTTAGCATTTTCCCTGTCTTCCTGAAAATACCCAAAGCTAGTAAAAAAGTTGACAACAAGATCAAAGTTATAACTTTTAGGAACTTCCCGCATATCCCTATGTATGAATGTTGTATCAAGTCCTTCTGCTTTAGCCCGATTGTAGGCACGTTCGAGTAATTCATCTGAGAGATCTAACCCTGTCACCTTGTACCCACGACGTGAAAACTCGAGACTGTGCCTACCATCACCACAACCAATATCTAATACATTACAAAGTGATATTCCTCCCAGCTTTTCTAGCAAAAATTCAACCTGAACTCTTGCTTCTTTATCATTCCTATGTGGGTAAACTCTAAGGTAATCAGATCGAAAGGCTTTCTTATACCAATCTGATGCTGGTTTATAATTTGTTAGCATAACTTTACCTATTTTTATCCCTAGTTCAATATAAAGAATCCGACAGTTCAGTCAATCTAACATAAAATTACAAGTTTCCTATATCAACCGTATTTATTGACAAATGATCTTGCCGAGTTTAGTTTTAAGCTTTGCCGAAGTTTTGTTGTTCAAATCAAAAATGGAAAGCTTCCAGATGACTAGCAAAAAAACACAATCTCACAAACCTTCATTGGATGATATTAATTTTGAGAAGTTACTTGATCAAATGGATGAACTCGGGCGTCAGGCTGATGCTCTTCGAGAAAAAGTGAACCATTTGATCGACGAAATGCAAGAAAATGATATCATCGTCGATGAGAATAGCAACTCCACCCAAGAAAATGCTGATTAGTCTTAGAAATCTGCCTAGGATGGATTATTAATAAAGCTTATTATACAGATCAAAAACTTCATCCCTAAATGGTATCGAATAAGTAGCCCCTCGGCCCCGGATTTTCAGTCCTGACATTACTGTTCCTAGTCTAGCAGATTCAAGTGGACTCATCCCATTTATTAAACAGTAAAGAAAAGCACCGTTGAAAACATCTCCTGCTCCAGATGTATCAACTACTTTCTCAGGACTATAAGCCGCTACTTCGTGAACGTCTTTGTTAAACCCAAGCACGGCACCCGATGGACCACACTTTACTACAACTAATTTAACCCCTTTTTCAAGAGACGAACTAATAACATTGGATGGCCTGTCAGTATCAAACAATGCTTTACTTTCCTCTGGGGCACTTGGCAATAGGATATCCACATATGGGAGGATCTCATCTAGAGCCTCTCGTGCTTCCTGTAGTCCCCAAAGCCCAAGCCGTAGGTTTGTATCAAACGCTGTCAAAATATTTTGTTTACGAGCTATCTTAAATGCCTTCAGCACTGCCTCCCGACTTGACTTAGATATCGCCTGCGAAATTCCACTTGCATAAACAATTTTTGTGGTCCCTATATAAGCAGGAATTATATCACTAGGTTCTAGAAAACTAGCCGCACTACCCGATCGATAGTAGGTAAACTCTCGCTCTCCATCAGGAAGAATTGAAATAAAATACAATCCATTATGGGAAACACCAGGGGTTACGCAACTAAGATCTATCCCTTCTGAAGACCAGGATTCTGTCAGGAACTTCTTGAATGGATCGTTCCCCACACGAGTTATATATCCTGTCTTTGCACCTAGCCGGGAAGCAGCTACTAACATATTCATTGTATCGCCGGCAAAAGTTCGAGTGAAGGTTTCACCTTTAGCCAGAGGTCCTTCACAAAACATCTCGATCATGCACTCACCTATCGAGATAATATCAAGTTTAGAATTACTAGTTGTAACCTCCATAGATATTTACCTCTTTAGAAAGTGAGGATTGGATGTCGCTTGAAGAAAATTGGTGTGTTGTGCGGGTTAAGGGGGATAAAACTACTCCTATAAAATTTCACATGAGGTAGGATTCTTAATCTAGAGTAAGAATCCTACCTCAAAATATTTCTATCTTAACATATCTTTCCGGATTTGCTTTAAGATCAACCACAAGTTCGTCTAAATTAGATACAAAGCGATCTATATTGACCAACATCCTGTTCATGTTCCCATATAGGTTTTCATCATGTAATAATCTACCCATAGAACCTTCACCTCTATCTAAACGAGTAAGTATATTACCTAATGATGTCGTCGAACTTTGTAGGTTGTTTAGCATTAGCTTTAATTGATTTGACATATTTTCGAGATTTTTTAGTGTAATTGAAACCGTATTCCGTTCATCTTCACTCAAGGTTTTTACATTACTGATAAAAGAATCCATGTTTTTGAGGACCCGATTAATCTGCAGACTTTCCCGCTGTAAGGTTGTTTGAAGGTCCGTTGTTAATCCCTGGATACCTGAAAGACTGCCCATAATAGAGCCATTTTGTTCCGAATCGAAGAGAACATTAGCTTTTCTCAGTAAATTCTGAACATATACTGTAACAGAATCAACTTGAGTAAACATTTCGGAGAGACCTGGTGCTACGGTTCCTTCTATAGTTCCTCCTGGAGGAATAGTTTTTTCACTAATTCCCTTCCGTATATTGATTAATTTTTCTCCCATGACACTTCGAGCGATTACTTCTACTTCTGAGTCTATTGGAATTCTATATGGTTCATCAATTCTAAGCGTTACTACAGGTGCTAAGTTATCAAGAGTTACAGACTCTACTTTACCAATTCGAACTCCACCCACAAGAATTGGATCAGAAGATTTGACCCCAACAGCACTAGTAAAATTTACTTCCACTAAATACGTATCCCCTGTTATACGCCATTCCTTCAGATAGAATAATCCCCAGACAAAAATAATTATTGCCAGAAGGAAAGCCATCCCTAGTTTTGCCTCATCAGGCAGGAAACGTTTCTTTGTCGCCACAGCTCACCCCTAATTCTACAAGATTGTTCTAGCCAAAAGATAATCTAAAAGTAGGATAACAATACAGGATACAACTACCGTATTAGTAGTAGCCTTACCTACACCCTCAGCTCCCGAGCCCGGTTTCACCTTAAAACCCTGATAACAAGCAATTGTTGTTATTGTTATCCCAAAAAAGAAGGATTTAGTTAATCCAAAAAAAGCATCTTTGGTTCTGAAAAACTCCCGCATCCCTCTTTCAAAATCTGGAATACTTACCTCCATACGATCAAGAGCAGCAACCATACCTGAAAGGACTCCAATTAGATCAGCAAAGATCACAAGAACTGGTAACATAAACATACCAGCGAGAATCCGAGGAATGGCCAAATAAACAATTGGATTCATAGCCATAACCTCATAGGCATCAATCTGTTCTGTCACTCGCATCGTTCCCAATTCGGCTGCAATAGTCGCACCAACTCTACCTGAAAGAACAAGGCCTCCTAGGACTGGAGCTAGTTCAAGCACAACCGATTCTAGAACGATACTACCTACTAGGTAGGCAGGTACATATCCTTGAAATTGATAACCGGTCTGGACTGCAGTCACCAGCCCAGCAAAAAAAGCAATAATCAAAACGATCGGCATAGATCTGATACCGATTTCGATCATCTGCTTAATCATAAGGGCCCAGTATACCCTCACTCGGGGCAGGTGACGAATAACATCGATCATCAATATTCCGAAATCACCAAGATTTGTTAGTGCCCAGAGGACCCGCCTTCCTAGGAGTGACAAAATCAGTATCATAGTTATTTATATTGCTATGAGAGGTGCGATAACAAGCGACACCACAGACATAAGTTTGATAAGGATATTCAAAGATGGACCAGATGTATCCTTGAACGGATCCCCTACAGTATCTCCTACTACAGCTGCCTTATGAGCTTCAGATCCTTTCTTGTAGGTTTCACCATCAATGGTTATACCTTCTTCAATCATCTTTTTGGCATTATCCCAAGCACCACCAGCATTAGATTGAAAAATAGCCATTAATACTCCGGATACCGTTACACCTGCAAGGAGCCCACCCAGAGTTTCTGGACCAAATACAAAACCCACTAAAACAGGTGTCATTACAGCTAAAAGACCAGGAATTACCATTCTCCTGATGGCCGCCTTAGTAGAAATTTCAACACATTTGGCATATTCTGGTTTTCCACTTGCAGCTTCAAAGACGTCTCGGTCTTTCTTCGACCATTTTTCTTCATCTTTACCTTCATTTTTCTTCATTACTGCTAATGCAGCGCTTAATTCAGGAATTGAATTAAATTGGCGTCTGACCTCTTCTATCATAGCCATAGCTGCCTGGCCTACGGCATCCATTGCTAGAGATGAAAAAAGAAAAGGTAACATGCCTCCTACAAAGAGTCCCGCCATCACACTAGGAGTTGAGATATCAATAGTTGTTATCCCTACTTGGACCATATAAGCAGCAAAAAGAGCTAATGCCGTCAAAGCAGCTGATCCTATAGCGAAACCTTTACCAATTGCAGCTGTTGTGTTACCAACGGCATCAAGTTTGTCTGTCCGTTGTCTTACCTCAGGTGGGAGTTCTGCCATTTCAGCAACTCCTCCTGCATTATCTGATATAGGGCCATAAGCATCAACCGCTAATTGCATACCAGTGTTAGATAGCATACCGAGAGCCGCCATAGCAATTCCGTAAAGGCCAGCAAGATAATAGGCTCCGATAATTCCAGCTGCTATTATTAATATTGGCAAAGCAGTAGAACGCATTCCAACACCGAGCCCAGCAATTATATTCGTAGCGGAACCTGTTACTGACTGTCGAGTTATTGATGTAACTGGCCCAGTATGGGTTCCGGTATAATGTTCTGTAATTAAACCAATCCCTAATCCAGCTAAAAGGCCAATAGTTGTAGCAAAAAATACACCAAGACTAGTATATGTTTCATGCCCAAGAGTAAATTCGTTAGGGAGCAGATAATCTATAAGAAGGTACATAACTGCAACCATAACTGCGGAGGACCCAAATTCTCCCTTGTTCAACCCAGCTTGGGGATTTCCTCCTTCTTTAACCGAAACCATAAAAGTTCCGAGAATAGAGATAATGATACCAGCTCCAGCGATAATCAAAGGAAGCGTTATAAACACTGGGTTATAAACCCCCGCCACTAGAATCCCCGCTCCCAAAACCATAGAACCAACAATAGATCCTACATAACTTTCGAAAAGGTCGGCTCCCATACCTGCAACATCACCAACATTATCTCCCACGTTATCAGCAATAGCAGCTGGATTTAGAGGGTGGTCTTCAGGGATACCAGCTTCTACCTTGCCTACTAAATCGGCACCAACGTCAGCAGCTTTAGTATATATACCCCCGCCAACTCGGGCAAAAAGAGCTATTGATGAAGCTCCCAGAGAAAAACCAGAGATCACATTCAATACTCTACCTATACCATTTTCATCAATTCCAAAAAGACCCGTATAAATTATAAATAACCCACCGAGCCCTAACACTCCTAATCCAACAACATTCAGTCCCATGACTGATCCACCAGCAAAAGCTACATGTAAAGCTTGAGCCAAACCAGTTCGGGCAGCATGGGTAGTACGGGTATTAGCGCGAGTAGCAACTCGCATTCCTAAGAAACCAGCCAACCCAGAAGTAAAAGCTCCTGTTACAAATGACAAAGCGATTAGCGAACTTGATTCGGATTTACCCATATTGGCTAATGCTAATAGTACAGCGACTATAATAACAAATATCGAAAGGACCTTATATTCGGCTTTAAGGAACGCCATTGCCCCTTCTGAAATACTGGCACCGATAGTTTTCATCTTATCTGTACCAACATCTTGACGGTTAATCCATGCAGTCCTCCATGCAGAATAAATTAACCCAAGCAATCCAGCAACTATTACACCGTACATCAGCTCATTCATAACCTGAATTTCCCCCCCCATTAATGATAAAATGTATTCGGCTTGTCTTACTAATATACCCTTCACACAGACAGAGGGCGGGTTTAAAACAAAACCCGCCCTCTGTGTATAAGATCAACTTAAAGTAGGACTGCACCTTTTATTTCAGGTGTCAATCTATTACCATAAGAAAAGATCAGCGTAATCTGAAGTTCACGGGTTGCGCAACCCAGACTGCAACGGGCTGACTGTTCTGAATAGCTGGTGTATAAGTCCATTGCTTAACCGCCTTCAGAGCTGCTTCGTCAAGTCCGGCACCAACTCCCCTCAACAGGATAGCATCTCGAACTTTACCTTCCTTATCAATCAGGAGTTTGATATACACTGTCCCTGTGATCCCTGCTTTACGTGCTAATTCAGGGTAGTCAGGTTGTACACGTGTAACAGGAGCTGGGGGTGTCTCGTAAGGTACAAAGGCATCTGGGGGAGGTAAAGCATCTTCCTCGATGACAATGTTCTCTTCCTCTGGAGCTTCAATGATGATATTCTCTTCCTCGATGTCCTGAATAACTGGTGCTATACTTTGGCTCATCTCGGTCTGAGTAGCAATCGTCATTTCGGCTGACACTTCAGCATCATCTACAGGTTCTGGTATACCTATCACTGGCTTTGAAGGAGCCTCAACCGGCACTTCCGGCATTTCAGGGGCATCCGTCAAGGCTGGTGGCGGACCAAGATCTGCATAGGTCACAATTGTAGTGGCATACTGTCTATTCATCTCCTGAAGATACCACACAGTCCAATACGTACTTACTGCTATAACATGGATAACAATTGCTGCGATTATTGCCCATTTAGCATGTTTTTGATAAAAGAACTTTAAGCCGGACTCTTTTGTGAGAGGAAAATGCTCAACGCTAAGTAGCGATCCAATCATGAGCCAAACACCTCCTCATATTTTTCTTGCTCTAAGACCGTAATACTAAACCGATCGATAGCGCCCAACTGCAGTTCATCCATAACATTTACCATCTGTTCATAGGGACTCGTCCGCTGAATCATTACTAGAGTTACAAGCTTAGATTCGCCATCATGCTCCTCGGCATTCTCTACTTCTTTCTCCTTGATAAACTCTTGGATATTAGCTAACTCCAGCGTTTCTGGAGTCATATCCCGACCTATTTGCCAAAACATGCGATCGTCGTCTAGCATATAGATCAATAATACATTTGATTCAGCTATCTCCACCTTATCATCTTTATCAGGCGGGATATTAAGCTCCATTGTTTGCGGAGCTCTGAACACAGTCGTAACCATAAAAAAGATGAGCAAAAGAAAAGCGATGTCCACCATGGGTGTCATATCAATCAGAACAGGGGCTCGTTTCTTTTTCTTCTTTCCACCTTCCTGTTTTCTATCGCTCGCTTTCTCAGCGCCTTGGACAGCTGCCACGTGTCATCACCTCCTTACCAAATCATGGTTAACAGGTCTTAAACTGGTTGGTTCTTCTTCTGATGAACCACCAGAATCGTCTTCAAAGTTGGTAACCAAATTGAAACGGGTGTTATTAGTCTTCTGGAGGATCTCCATCATATCGCTTATAACTCCAAACTCAGCATCTTTATGAGCCTTGATAGCGATACGCAACCTTGGATTACGGATTCGCGCCTCTACTAATGCTTTCTCCATTTCTGACAACTCTATCGATACCTCTGGTTGGGGCTCCAAGCGCCAGAACAACGGATTCTCTGGCCTGGGACCAACGGTCAGTATCACAACATCAGATTCAGGCAATTTGATAACCGAATGCGATTCCGGAAGCAAAATAGGGATCGATTCTGGTTCCTTAAATTGTGTTGTAGCCATGAAGAATATGAGTAGCAAAAACGCGATATCCACCATAGGTGTCATGTCGATGAATACCGGAGAATGCTTTGAACTCGCCATATCAAAAACTCCTTAACGCCGCTTTTTAAGCGCGGCCGGTAAGAATGGCGACGACTTCTTGTGCCACCTCGTCGATTGCGTAGCTGAACATATCCACTTTGTTGACAAAATAGTTATATGCAACTATACCCATGATCGCTGCTGCAAGGCCACCTGCTGTATTAATCAACGCTTCCGAAATACCAAGAGCAAGTTGTATAGCATCGGGCGCACCCTCATTAGCCATAGCAGCAAACGCGCGAATCATCCCAATCGTTGTCCCAAGTAGTCCAACTAAGGTCGCTATAGTAGCAATTGTCTGCAGAGCAATAAGGTTTCGTTCTAATAACGGTTGTTCAAGCGCATTGGCCTCGTCCAAAGCTCTTTTAATCTCGGCCACCTGACGATCACTTGTTAGGTTCTCATCATGAATAGTCTGGAAACGCTCAAGGCCAGCACGTAATACATTAGCCATAGTGCCCTCTTGGGCATTACACAACTTTATGGCCTTAGCTATATCATTACCGCGGATAGCACCCATCGTATCCTTAAGAAAATCAACTTGAGACCTCTTGCCCCGAGCTTTTCTAAGAGTAAGTGTACGCTCAATAATGAAAGTTATATCAAGCATAGTAAGCACCATAAGACCAATTACAACAGGGCCACCATCTTTGACAAATTTTGGTAAAAAGAACTCGAATATTATCCAAGATGCGATAAAGCAAAGGACGATAATTATCATGATAAAGGCACCTGGCCGCATATCAATTCTCCTTGACTTTGTTTTATGACGATAGTGAATAAGAAAAAATATCTGACAATTAAAGTTACAAAAGTTTCCTAATACTTTCAAGTATTATAATGTACCTCTTTTCATTATTGACGGGACAGACGCCCTTCTCGACCACCACCTTTCCTTCTATGCCCTTTGTTATAGCTTTCTGTATAGTTTGTTAACTCTCGGTTATTCCTCATATATTATCATCCAAAATTAATTCATAAATAATCTCTGCTATTTCTTACAGAATTAGCCTCATTGCATCTGTTCGTATATCTCTTGAACACTATTTAACTGCTCCCTAGCTGTGCCATTTTTCGGATCTAACTTCAAACATCTCCTATAGTGCCGAATTGCTGGACCTAATTGTTGGGAGTTGGTATACGCCTGTGCGAGTAAAAGATGATAGGAAGCATTGTCTGGTTTTAATTCTACAGCCTTACGAAGGCGCCCTATTGCACCGCCCCAATCTTTGTTCAAAACTCGATCGAAACCTAGCCTGTAATAAGCTTCGTCATCCGAAGAATCGATCTCCAATACACGTCGAAACGTTTTACGGGCATTTGCATAATCTTCAAGAATTAGATAGGCCGTACCCAAAAACTTCAGAGGTTGAAGAATTACTGTAGGGTCCTCTTCTCCTTCTTCGGACCTAAGATTTAATGCTTGAATCAAAGCATCCCGGGCTACGGCACTCTTATTACTAACAAGACCAGCAATTCCCATATTCAAGAAAGCGGTATAGGATGTACTGTCATGGGCAACTTTGGCCCGATACATATCTAGGCTTGCAGCATAGATAGCTGACCGCTGACCCCTTTCAACGTTTCTTGCTTCTCCATATATCTCTCTGCCCAGGTTGTAATAGACATTACTTAGAGTCAGCTTTACCCGGTCGTCATCTTGAGACATAATAGCCGGTTCCAAAACAGCTTTCAAAGCTGTGACAGCTTGGGCATATTGACCCTGTTTAATAAAAGATCTACCATAATATGCGTAAGGATTTTGATCATTTGGATTAACTCTAATTGCTTCTTCAAGATATGGGATAGCTTCTCCATATTTTTCCTGGTCGAAAAATACTAGAGCTAGTTGGATATATGGTTTTACAGATGATTTGTCTAATTCTATAGACTTCTTAAGATTTATTATTCCATCGTCGTACTGTCCCACTTCAGGTTGGGTTTGCACCCAACCTAAGCTATAGTATAAAGCTGCACTATTAGGTACCTGAACCAAAGCTTTTTTATAGGCATTGACAGCTTCTAGGTACATGCCATCTGCTACAAGGCCATCCCCCATAGGTAGATAAGCCTCAGCCTTTTCTGGATTGATTTCTACGGTTTTCATGTAGTGCGGAACAGCCATTTTGATCCGCTTAGTCTTATTCAAGGATTCAGCCAACATAAAATATGCCTCTGCATTAGTCTGATCTAAGGCTACAAAGTTCTCCAAAGGTTGAACAACAAGGGGATATCTTTCAGCAACATATTGGATAAAACCCTGTTGGTACCAAGCTTCTTTCAGATTTGGATCTAACTCTGTTGCTTTTCTGTAACTAGCGTATGATTGATTCCATTGGCGTGCATTGAAATGTAATTGGCCAATCCTTTGATAAGTTAATGCAGCATCTGGTGAATCTGGCTGCATAGCCAGCGCTTGCCGGTAATTTGTGATTGCTAATCCCCAAACTTTCTGAGCCTCATAAACATCACCAAGGCCTCGAACATACAAAGGATTTGTAGGATCTACCCCACGCGCTCTTGTAAATTGGACCATAGCCCCCTGTATATCATCTTGAGCTATTGCTAGTTGACCCTGTGAATAGAAAAACCTGGCATCCTTTTCTTTGGTTCGCTTCAGGCCTTCCTTTATTGATTTTGTTGCTTCCTTGAACAATCCTTTCTCTATCTGGAGCAAACTTAATTCAAAACGGGCATCATGGTTTTTCTTCTGCTGTTTTACAGAAATCAAAAATTCAGACAATGCTTCATCAGTATGACCCTGGCGCTTCAAAGCCATACCCAATAGATAATGTGCATCTGTATTTTTCTTGCCGTTGCTTAACACATCCCGAAGTATAGAAACTGCTTCTATATAGTTCCCAACTTTAATTGCTGCCCTTGCTCCATCTAAACTTTGCGCTTCTAGTTTAACCGGGATAAAATTAACCGTGATTACACTAATCGCAAAAATAATACTGACAAGACTTCTTTTAGTAAGGCCTGCGGTCCCCATCTTAGATTCCTCCAGTTTCTCACTACCTAGCCTAAGAATATTTGCCACCGAAGTGACAGTCTAATCTTTGGTTTCCTTACTCTGCTAGTTTTACCATTCTCACGGGCATTGTTGCTGGTACTAGGCCCTCGTTAATAGCAATTTGCTGTCCTTTTACAGCAGTCAAAAAAGTCACGAAACCCGACACCAAATTGACTTCTAGAGATGATTCCTTGAAGTAACACAGCACTGTCGGACGACGTAGAGGATATTTTTTTGTATGGATCTTATCTTGCGTAGGCAGATAAAACCGTTCTTTTTCTGCCTCCCCTACACGGATTACTTTGAAATAACTCATTGTAGACGGTTTCGTTGTCATAAGAAGACCCGTAATCCCTATGGCACCTCGATTGCTCCCCGAGATCCCGGTAAGGACCGCCATTGTGCTACAAGGATAAACATCCGCACCATATTTTTCATTGTCCAAAACCCGTTCCTGAAATACTTCATAAGTACCCGAGTTTCTGTCTCGTACTAGCGGCCGGATTCGTACATTTTTTCCACCCAATTCCTTCCAATTAGTAACCTTCCCAGTATAAATATCCTTCAATTGTCTAACGGTCAGCTCATTAACTGGATTATCGCCATGTAAAATCACAGCTAGGGCGTCATGGGCTACTGTCCGAGTAACAAATTTGGCCTGACCACCTGACAGAGCCTCAACCTCAGCTTTATTCGGTTCTCGTGAGATCACTGCAATACGACTTCGGCCCTCCACCAACTCAATGAGAGCTTCGCGTGAAGTTGTCCGCCCCACGTCGATAAATGCGTCATTATAAATTTGCTGAAACTTTATGGCTGATTTTTCGATGTAAGGAAAAGTCACCTCTGCACTAGAAACCTTAATATAACCTCGGGTAGCTGTTTCTTCAGGCTCATTACACCCAACTATTCCCAAAAGACAAACCATCCACTTGCAAACCGTCAGGGTTGAGATCCTGAACCTTTCCATGAATCATCCTCTAAGATCGAACGGGTCTCTTCAGCTCTCTTTCCTACATAGTAGGTGCTTAAAAAACGGAATATTCCGTAAAGAACAAGCACTCCACCAAAAACCATCCTTAGCTGATCTGTTTGAATATAAACCCGCAAAAGGTAACCAGCCATGACGAGCACACCGGACACCAACATTACCACCGAAACTAAGTAACCGATGCACTGCCTAAAGGACTTTATTCGGATCATACGCGGGCAAGACAGAATCCACTGGTAAGGTCGTTAAATAATTTTTGCCTAATCGCAAGTATCCAGCCCTCCTAACTTCCAATTTCCTAGTCCCACCCCGCACTAATGCTACCGGGTGAAAAGCCTTCCAGAGGCCATGGATCTTGGGAATTTCCATTCTGACTAAATTAAAGAGACAATCCTCTTTGTCAAGAAAAAGTTACTCCTTTTATCAAGGAAATTAGCAATATATTTTTAACGTTTTTTCGAACTATTGGTTGTATGTCCCGTTCAATATAGGGACTTAATTTCACTCATTTATATAAGATTTCCTTACTGGTTTTTTTCACACAGCTCTATCAAAACGCCTTTTGTGCTCCGAGGGTGAACGAATGCAACTCGAGTTCCACCAGCTCCGGTACGTGGCGTTTCGTCAATAAGTTGGTATCCATCTTTTCTAAGTGCCTCTAAAGCCTGGTCAATACCATCTACTTCGAAAGCCAAATGATGAACACCTTCCCCTTTCTTTTCAATAAAACGAGCTACTGGACTGTCAGGTGTAATTGCTTCTAAAAGCTCTAATTCTGTGTCACCAATAGACAGAAACGCTACTGTCACTTGATCACTCTCTATTATTTCTCGGCCATGAAATGATAGGCCCAGCACTTCCTTATATAAAAGCAAGGCTTCATCCAGATTTTCCACCGCAATGCCTATATGATTAACACGCAATGTTTTAAAGGAAGGATCCATATAATTAAATCCTTTTATGCATAATTGCCTATATGCCAAAATTAAAAAAGTTCAGGTCTCTGATACTCACCAAAAATTGTTCTAAGAGTATCGCATATTTCACCCAACGTTGCCCCCTTTCGTGCAGCATCAATTATAAACGGAACTAAGTTTTGTTCGGTTTTAGATGCTGCTCCTAACACTTCCAGGGCCTGAAGGGATACGCTTTCATCTCTGGTTGTTTTAAATGCTTGAACACGTTTTATTTGACGTTTCTCAATTGTAGGATCCGTAGGAAAGTGAACAGGATCTTCTTTTTCAGAATCGACATAACGATTTACCCCCACTATTATCTGTTCTTCCTTTTCTATAGCTATTTGGTACTCGTATGCACTTCGACTGATCTCTTCTTGAGGAAAACCTGCTTCAATTGCCTTGAGTGCACCTCCTAATTCATCAATACGCTCTAAATAGACTAAAGCTTCTTTTTCTATTTGGTGTGTCAGGTTTTCTACAAAATAAGACCCTGCAAATGGATCCACAGTATCTGGTACTCCCGTTTCGTAAGCGATAACCTGCTGAGTACGAAGAGCAAGAGTAGCTGCTTCTTCTGAAGGAAGTGCTAGTGCTTCATCAAGACTATTAGTATGGAGCGATTGAGTCCCACCACAAACAGCAGCAAGAGCTTGAAGAGCTACTCGAACAACATTATTTTCTGGTTGCTGAGCTGTAAGAGTCGACCCGCCTGTCTGGGTATGAAACCTCAACTGCCAAGATTTTGGGTTTTTTGCTCCAACCCGCTCCCGCATTAGCCGGGCCCAAAGGCGACGTGCAGCTCGAAACTTTGCTATTTCTTCAAAGAATTGGTTGTGAGCATTAAAGAAAAACGATAACTGCGGGGCAAAACTATCCACGTCAACTCCTCTGTCGACCAATGCTTGTATGTATTCCAATCCATTAGCTAACGTGAAAGCAATTTCCTGCACAGCTGACGCTCCCGCTTCACGGATGTGATAACCACTAATACTGATGGGGTTCCATTTAGGCATATACTCAGAGCAATACCGAATTAGGTCGGTCGCCAGACGCAGGGAAGGCTCCGGAGGGTAAATAAAGGTTCCTCGGGCAATATATTCCTTCAAAATATCATTTTGAACCGTACCTGCAAGGTGAGCTATAGGGATTCCGCGTTCTTCAGCAACAGCCACGTAGAAAGCGACTAGTACGGTTGCTGTGGCATTGATGGTAAGAGATGTACTGACCGAGTCTTGTGGGATTTCTTCGAACAATACTCGCATATCATCGATAGTGGAAATAGCTACCCCCGTCCTGCCAACCTCACCAGAGGCTAGGGAGTTATCCGAATCATAACCAATTTGAGTTGGAAGATCGAAAGCTACAGAAAGTCCAGTTTGTCCTTGAGACAATAGATATCGATATCGAGCATTAGTATCTTCTGCGGAACCAAAACCGGCATATTGTCTCATGGTCCACAGCCGTCCCCGGTACATAGTGGATCGAATACCACGAGTAAAAGGATATTGGCCAGGTTCTCCGATATCAAAACTGGATTCAATTTCTGTCATATCCTCAGGAGTATAAATAGCTTTCACTGGTATACCAGAACTCGTCTTAAAATGTTTTTGGCGTTCACCCAACGGTGGTCGACTCAAATCATAGGTATTTTTTTCCCAATTTTTTTGGGCTTCCAATAGAGCTTTTTGTTTATGATTCATAACGAAGTACCTTAAATATATGACCCTATAAGTTAAGACTCGAATATCCCAATCTGTGATGAATCTTTCAGGAGGTCAACGATTTTCCAGAGCTAGATACTCTTCGGTAGAGGGATTCTACTCCCCGGTTAAACCTAATATATCCGCCTCACCCTGCAAAGCCTCAATAACATTAGAAATGTGAATGTTGAGGTCTAATTCCAAACTTTCAGATCCTTCAATGATATCCTCCCTAGAAACAGACCGGGCAAAGGCAACAGCTTTCATCTTTTTCCGTACAGAACTTACCTTAACCTCGTGAATATTTTTTGAAGGTCTAACAAGTGTAACTGCTGTAATAAATCCCACAAGCTCATCAACAGCAAAAAGTGTCTTATCCATGAGGGAACGGCGCTCAAGGTTCAGATAGCTAGCATGTGATTTTATCGCATAGATAACATCCTCAGGATATCCTTGTTGTTTCAATATTTTTGCTCCCCGCATTGGATGGTCTTTGGGATCTGGATTCGCCTCATAGTCAAAATCGTGTAAAAGTCCAACGATTGACCATTTGTTCTCATCTTTATCAAATTTTTTTGCATAAAACCGCATAGCTGCTTCGACACCTAGAGCATGTTTCCTAAGGCTGTCAGTCTTTGTATGATCATAGAGCAATTCTAGAGCTAGTTTACGTTCCAAGACAATTCCTTTCAATATTCAAAACTTGTCATATTAAAGAGTTTCATCTAGAAAATACCAGACGTGTTTACCGCATAATAGCACGGCCATAATAATATGGTAAAGCCTGCACTGATGGCCTATATGACCAAGCTAGACGTGCCTTGCCAATATTAGATCCTGGCCCAGCTGTTGTATCATCACCATCATAGATCATAATATTGAAACCTATAGCCTTCTCTGGGCCTAGGGCAATATCCCCTGGCATATCAGACCAAGGGATTGAAGCCTCGATAGTATAACCCCGGTCTGTAAGTCTAGATGCGACCTTCATTCCCGGGGCTGTTTTTTCAATTATACCCTGTCTAGCATCAGCATCACGAGCAGCTCTAGCACAATCCCCTGCGGTTGTACAGGGAAAGATCCCTACTTTAAAAACGGTCAAGGTATTTTCACTCTGCCCCGATGGATCTACAGAGATTTCTACTGAGTCTGATCTCCAATGCCCTTTGATATCTGTTGGCTTAATATTACAAACAACCACATCATCTTGAACATCAACAGCAACATAAAGATTGTTTTTATCATATGCCGTATTAAATATTGCACTACAGTCTTTATCACCACCAGGTAAAGTTCCTGACCAGAGATATTCGGATGAAATTGCATGAGTTTGATGTCGACTCCACTCGGCCAGAGATCCATCTATAACTAGATCATCTTGTCTAGGCAAAAGATCCATAACTGGCAATACATCTACCCACCCATTATCCATGATAGACTTATCATTATAATTGGTCGACACTCTAACAGGATAACTTCCTTGTTCAATTTCCTTAGGAACAGTTATTAGAAATGGCAATAATTTCTTCTCGTTCCCTCGAATTATATATTCTGTTTTGCTAGATGGCCCAATCCAATTATTCGGCAAACCTATCTTAAGGTTCCCACTTATCGTAGTAGGATGTCTATTTATAACTTCTACATTAAGAATCCCGGTAGTCCCAGAACCTATAGAAACGGCAGGGTCCGGCTTCTCCAAAACCGAGACCAACTCATGCCTTTCTGCCCAAAGATTAAACCGTAGAACATCTGCTCGAGGCACTATACTTACCGATAAAGGCTCCAATCGAAAGGGCAAAACTGAAGTGTTCTTGGTTTTTTTCCTCTGGTAATTTTTGCCAGTTAATCTGATTTCTGACTCAGTTGTTTCAGAAACAAGTGTTTTTGCTAAAAGGAAAAATTCTTCGGAAGCTTCCCTCACGGGCAGAGCAATAGAACGATCAAACCCTTGAGATCGAAACTTCTGTAGAGCCAAATTTTTTATCTCAGCATAAGTAAGAAGTTGGCTAGATGATATATCTCCTGTAGGTATTGCTAGAGCTCCAGGCCTTTTAGCATTATAGTAAAGCTTTAAAGGTTGCCAGGTGCGCAAAAACTCATTATCAATCTGTTCGGGAAAATTTTCAGGATCACCAGCAACGGCAAAAGCTTCTGTTGCAAGGCGAGCCACAGCTTGGTGCATCCCGTGCGTTCCCGGCCCCGGCCACATGGTTACGATTACTTCGGGCCGAAGCAAACGGATCAGACGAACGAGCCGGCTTAGTGTGTCTTTATAACCCCAAACATTAAATACTGCTTCAGCACTAAGCGTATAAAAAAAATCTGTTTTATCTAAGAAATAAATTAAGTCAACACCATATTCAGAGGCAGACTGCCGAATTTCGGCTTCTCGGAGTAAGCCTAGCGAAGTGCCAAGCTCTTGACCGATAGCATTACCTCCACCTTCCCCACGAGTGACTAAGACAATCGCAGCACGCTGCCCCCCGTCCAGTACTTCCCGAGCCATCGTTGCTATCGAACCACTTTCATCATCTGGATGAGCTCCAACGTATAACAAGTCTACCTTGAGTAAATGATCTGATTGAAATTGCTCTAAGGATTGGGCGAAGATAGATCTAGACAACAGGACTGAAAGAGTCAAAGTAATAATCAATCTTCCAGTTTTAGGAAAATTAAAATTTGCCATTTTAAAAAACTCTCAATTTGAATTAATAGATCTTTAAAATTACTTGCTTCCTCAAATAGTAATATTCGTCATAAAAAACTAGAATAATACCTACTCTTGATATGATTCAGATAAATCCAATTACTATAACTGTCAAGAGCTTTGGTTAATAGATGAGGAATACCATTGAATTATAATTATATAATAGACATAATTCCCTAAATAAAAACCGGCCCACTAACTGGTCATATAATAACGAAGACAAACTAAATCTGAAGGAGTCCTTAATATGAGAGATTTAATTGTAGTTCATCCAGATTTTGATGGCGTTTGGCCATTTGCAGCGGATCATTTCCGGGCACTTTGGCCACAGACAGATTTTATACGGCAGGGAAACGGTGACCAGCGACGACTGGGAGAAGTTGTCCAACAGAGAGCCAACATAACACGGTTAGTTGTTCTAGGAACATTGGTGACCCTAGATTGCCTCAGGGGGTTCAGTGCTTTAGAGGAAGCTACCTTCCAAGGAGCAGCCTATAAGCAAAGTCTAAATAAAGAGTGCAAGAACTTTCTGACGGAGAATAGCATAGCTTTTTATGACCATCCAAGTGAGGGATTTTGGGCTCAAACAGTGGCAGAATTTGCCTTGGGGTTAACTCTCTGTGGTTTAAGGCGGATACCTCAGCTGCACCACGACATAATCCATAACCAAAGAGCCTGGCACTATGAACCAATTCAAGGCAGAAAAATACCGGGGGGACGTGGAGAACAATTTGGAGATAACCCCACCTTTTCAAATGGAACACTATGTGGCAAACGAGTACGAATTGTTGGAGCTGGGAACATCGGTAGCCGATATGCCAGCTTTGCATCGATTCTGGGTGCAGATGTTGCTGCATGGGATCCATTCACCACAGAGCCAAGCTTCCATCTGGCCAAATCCCGTCAAGTATTTCACCTTGAAGAACTTATGAGTGATGCAGAAATTTTTGCACCCATGGTACCTCTGAATAAATCTACCGTCAACTTAGTTAAAGCTACCCATATAAATGCACTTCCTCTTGGATGCCTAGTTGTTCTTGTCACCAGAGCTAGAATCTGTGACTTTGACGCTATTCGACAAAGAGTCTTAGCGGATGAAATAAGTCTCGCTGCAGATGTTTGGGACCACGAACCCTTATCTTTAGATGACCCCTTGCTGGGCCGACATAATGTCATCCACACACCACATTGTGCAGGTCGGACTATCGATGCCAACAAGGCGTGGGCAGAAAAACTCGCTGCACAGTTTAAATCACGAGGCAAATGAGATTTGTCCAAATGCTATTGGGTAATGAGATAATACAGGGAAGGGGAGATATAGCGGTACGGGGAATCGAACCCCGGTTTGATGGCTGAGAACCATCTGTCCTAACCACTAGACGATACCGCCTTAACTTAGAGATTGTCAGACTGGGGGGCAGGGATTCGAACCCCGATTCCATGGTCCAGAGCCATGTGTCCTACCCTTGAACGACCCCCCAACATGATTATTTACTCCGCAAATCCCAAAGCATTTACCCGGGTTTTATTATATAGATAACAAGAGAAAGATCAAGCAAAAACAGGCTTCAAGAGGGATAACAAATACTACTTTTCATCGGCAACAGGAAGGTTAAACGGAACATCAGATCTTAAACACGTTCATATGTATCGAAAAGTCGCTCATATTCTCTAAGAGCATAACGATCTGTCATTCCGGCTATGTAGTCACAGATAACCCGCTCGAGGGGTGCACCAGAATCATTCCGGCGGACATTTGGTGGTAATTGTCGTGGATCAGCTAAATACTCTGTAAAGAGACTTTCGATAAACCGGGTGGCTTTCCTAGACATTCGGATTAGTCGGTAGTGTTTATAGAAATTTTCTCGTAGGAACGCTCTAAGTTGATTATTTTTTTCTGTCATTTCAGAACTATAATTGACTACTGGCTTATCCAAAAGTCTGACATTATCGGGAGATTTTACACCATGTAGTTCTAGATTCTCATGAGTAGTTTGGACAACATCCATAATTTGTTGATTGATTAAAGTACGTATTATTTGATAAAGTTTTCTGGTTGAGTCAAGATGACTAACCTTCTCTACCTGCTCTTGTATTGATTCATCCCACACATCTAGCTCAGCTAACTGGTCCAAGTGCAGTATACCCGCACTGATTCCATCATCAAGGTCATGGGAATTATAAGCGATTTCGTCAGCAAGATTAGCTATCTGAGCTTCTATTGAGGCATATTGACCTGGTTGAAATTCATCTGAATCAAATCCATGAGGAGCATTATGCTTAGCTATCCCTTCTCGGGTTTCCCACGTTAAATTGAGACCTTGAAAAAAGGGGTATCGCCATTCTAAATAATCAATAACCCTTAGGCTTTGTTTGTTATGTTGAAATCCTCCATGCTCCTGCATTAACTGGTCAAGAGCTTCTTCCCCACAGTGTCCAAAGGGTGGATGTCCCAGGTCATGAGCTAGAGCTATTGCTGCGGCTAGATCCTGGTTAGCTCCCAGGTTCCGTGCAATTGTTTCTGATACACCAGCAGTCTCCATAGTGTGAGTCAGACGGGTCCGATAGTGATCTCCCTCGTGATAAACAAAAACCTGCGTCTTATATTCTAGCCGCCGAAATGATTTTGAATGAACAATCCGATCACGATCTCTCTGGAATGGTGTTCGCCAAGGAGCCTCTTCTTCAGAATGTCTACGCCCTCTACTTTTACAACTCATTACCGCATAAGACGCTAGACTCAACTCCTCAATTTCTTCCAGACGGGGTCGATTTACAATCATTTGGTTAGATTCCTATTACTATAGGACTACTGGGAAATTTTATCGATTTTAAAAAATCTAAATTCGTCCAATAGCTTTTTGATATCAAGTTGAAAATATTCTTTCTGAACCCACATCAATATCCTGAACCATCGTCGAATTGAACGCAGCTTCGATCAATAGGAGTTTGATTTCTTTAGAGTACTGATCATCCCAAAGATTTTTATGCTCCCAGGGGTCCAGCTCTAGATCGAACAATTCACCCTTTTCATGAGTATGGTACATAACCAACTTGTAACGCTCATTACGATACATCGTGGCGTAAGTTAACGGCTCTGTATCTATCGCATCATAATACTCTGAACGAACAAATGAACGATGAATACCAGGATCTGCTTGACCAGACATAATCGGTAACAAGCTGTGTCCTTGAAAAGAACCTGGTATGTTTACTTTACCCAAATCAAGTATGGTTGCCGACATATCTATTAGTTCTACTAATGCATCACTTCTCAAATTAGGTATGTGTCCTGGACAAGAGAAAATTAGAGGAACACGTACTAACCCTTCATAGAAACGACAACCTTTCCATAAAAGTCCATGGTCACCTAAGCATTCTCCGTGATCACTAGTGAAAATAATAACCGTATTTTCTCGTTGTTTTGTTCGTTCCAGTTCATAAAGTATCCGTGCAAATTGATCATCAATTTGCCGAATCATAGCGTAGTAGAGTGCTTGTTGTTTTTTTCCATCAAAAACGTCTGGGTTTTTTGCTTCAGATTGAAAAAAAATCTCTCTTAAATAATTCTGGTGAACTAAATCGTCCTCTTCAAAATGGGGGCCTGGCATCTCTGATGCATCAAACATTTCGGCATAGGATCGAGGAGGGATTAATGGTTCATGAGGACTATAAGGGTTAAGAGTTAACATCCAAGGAACATCTGGGTCCCTTGGATGATTGATAAATTCAAGTGCGCATTCGCTAACCCAAGTCGTTTGGTGAAGTTCTGAGGGAACCCTATCACTACTTTTTCGTAGGGCATCAAGATCTCCACCTTTATCTCGAATCCAATCTCCATAGTGATGGCCTTCTGACCAATCATCACGAGGAGCATGACTAAAACGCCAATAACGATATCCATCATCTAGTCGAGGCTCAGTACGTTTTCCCGCACTCTGAAGATGAAATTTACCCACTAACCCACAATCATACCCACTATCAGCTAATAATTTGGAAATTAGTGGAGGTGGATTCTTAAAAGACTCATTTCCATTTCGACAATTGTGGATCCGTCCCGGATACATTCCAGTCATAAAACTTGACCGGCTAGGAGTGCATATAGGGCTCTGGCAATAACTATGGGTGAAAACGGTTCCTTCATTAACTAACTTATCCAGAGTTGGAGTACTAACGTACGGATTTCCTAGAGCGCCAATTGTATCAAACCGCTGTTGGTCGGTACAATACCAAAGTATATTTGGACGTCTAGACATTTTATAATTCACCCTCTTGCCATCACAATACTAATTAGCCGGTTGTGTTGTTGCCGGTTGTGTTGTTGCCGGTTGTGTTGTTGCCGGTTGTGTTGTTGCCGGTTGTGTTGTTGCCGG
>MDTE01203222.1_pt1 | contig 137674 bp, 137 predicted proteins | sample 811231 | NCBI WGS metagenome assembly MDTE01 (sample SAMN05326651, study PRJNA326480) | marine metagenome | isolation source: seawater | place: Indian Ocean: Red Sea | collected 2010 | reverse complement strand
TTTTTCATTTCTTCAGGCTCATTTTTTACTCTTTGATCCCATGTTCCTCCAGTAAATCTGATAGAACCAGGAGAAATTGTGTTAACACGAATCCCTTTTTTTATTAGTATGCTTGAATAAGATTTTGAAAAAGATATCATCGCTGCCTTAGAAGCATTGTATTGAGCACTACCACCTGATTCTCTACCGAAGATTGATGAAATATTTACAATACTTCCTCCTATTTTAGATTGTTCAAGATGAGGTATTGCTAATTCAGATAAAATTACATGTGCAGTAACATTAATATCAAATGATTGTCTCCACTTTTCCTTTGTCATTCCTTCTTTAATTGATTCTCCAGCATTATTAACTAGAACATCTAATGATTGAAATTTTTTTATGTGTGAAGTAATAATTTTTTTACAGTCTGTTTCATCTAATATATCGCCTTCTAATAAATTAATTTGACTTGAAAAATCACTGAATTTTCTTTTAGCTTCATTAATATTTTTTTTATTTCGACTAAATGTTGTGACATTCATACCTTCCTGTAAAAAATTTTTAACTATTGCTAATCCAATTCCTTTTGTGCCTCCCGATACAATTGCTGATGCTTGATTAAGAAGTAGATCCATTTTTCCTCTTAACTAAATTATATAATGATACATAATTTAACTAATTTTTTTATAAACAATATTTCAATAGAATGTATCATTAAAATGAAAAACTATAAAGCATTAGGTTTAAATGATGTCCAAATTAAATTACATAAATGTCAATTACAAAAAGAACTATGCAATCGTTAATTTAAAGATAGAAAATGATTGTTGGACTGAAGAATTATTATTTGAAATCAAAAATATATGTCAAATCATCCAAGATAACAAGAAATGTTTAGCAGTCTTATTTATGTCAGATTCAAACAATAGTGGCTCAGGTTGGAGTCAGAGTTTATCTTCAATGTCTGATGCTGTAACTATTATTAATGAAACGATAATTGCAGTTGAGGAATTAACTATTCCAAGTTTCTTTTTAATTCAGGGAAAAACAAATTTGCCTGCTATGGAAATGGCCTTAGCTTGTGACATTAGATTTTCTTTAGAGGATATAAAAATATCTTTAATCGACCAAGAAAGCAATTTACAGCCTTCTGATTTTATGATTGAAAAACTTGCAAAATTTTCACATAGGTCATTTGCACTGGATTTATTGCTTTTTCAAAAATCACTCAATGCTATAGATGCAAAGAAATCTGGTTTGATTTCAGAAATATATAATTCAAAAAACGTTTTATCTGAATTAGAAGCTGTTCTAGAGAAAATTACAAGCTATGGATCAGTTGCATTGCGAGTTATAAAAGAATCAATGCTCTTAGGTGGCAAGATTGATCTTAGTGCGGGATTTAACATTGAACATGAAAGGACTTTGCAATTACAAGAAACTCAAGATTTTCAAGAAGGTGTTAATGCTTTTTTGGAGAAACGTTCACCAAAATTCCAAGGAAAGTAATTTATAGTGCCGATTAATCAGGATCAATCAATTGAATTAGTGAAAAAAGAGCGATCTTTACTGATTAATTTTAAAAGAGCAAATAAATTAAATGCTATTGATTTGCAAATGCGAGACGTTATTTGGGAAGGATTACAATTAATTGAAAACGATGCACAAATAAATGCACTTATTTTTACCTCTGAGATCAAAGGTTGTTTTTCTGCTGGAGCAGATATCAATGACTTTGGAACTGCTCCTTCCATTAAAGACAGTAAAAATGCTAGATTGGAAAGAGATATATGGGGTGTATTAAATAATTTATGTGTCCCTATATTTACATTTGTTGACGGCATTGCATATGGTGCTGGCTTTGAAATTGTATTAGCCTCAGACTATATATATGCAACTAGCCAAAGCAGATTTGCTTTACCTGAAATAAAGTTGGGGTATATGCCTGCAGCAGGAGGCAGTCAACTCATTATTAGAAGATTGCCATTAAGTGATGCAAAAAACTTAATTTATACTGGTGAATCTATCTCTACAAATCGCATGCATGAATTAGGTCTAATAAGTAAAATTATTGAAAAAAAAGATTTTAGTGCAGAAATAGATATTCTTTGTAATCAGTTGTTGAATTACAATACAGGCGAACTTAGAAAATTAAAGTCAAAATTCGTTAATTATAAAAACTCTAGTTAAGCTTTTTATTATGAAGTTAAATAAATTCAAAATTATTAAATCACCGCTTACTTATATATTATTAATTTCAGCTATTGGATTATACGCAGTCATCCATGGTTATACGAATCCACCAAAAATTTCAATTGAACAATTTGATGCAGGTAATATTGAAAATTTTTCCATTGGTGACGTTATATACTATGAAAATAAAGAATTTTATTTAGTGGGAATGAATAATGGTAAATTGAGAGCGTTAAAACAATCAATAAAAGGATCTTGTTCACTAAATTACTTTGCTAAAAGAAATAATAATGATAACAAAATGAAACCGCTGTCTATACAAAATGTTTTTTTTGATAATTGCAGTAATTTATGGCATGTAAATGGTGATAGTTTTTTTCAAAATCAAGTACCATTAAAAACATTATTTGTTAAAATAGATAATTCTAGTGAGGACGAAAGAGTAATTATAGAATTAACAAATTAATTTTTTGTTAGAGGGGGTTTAAAATGAACACTGCAGAATTTCTTTCTATTAGTTCAGCGATTGTTCCTGATCGCATAGCTATTACGACTACAGATGAAAAAATTAATTATGCGGATTTGCAGTCACGTGTAAATAAAATTGCTAATTCATTAAGTACATTGGGAGTTAAAAAGGGTAAAAATGTAGGAATTATGGCAGTAAACTGTGCAGAAATGGTTGTGCTTTATTATGCCACTGCATCATTGGGTGCAACCTTTGTTCCCTTAAATTACCGTTCAAAACCTGAAGAACTTGAATATATGATTAATGCAGCAGACATCTCCGTATTGTTTGTTTCTGAAAGATACTTTGAAATTTATGAGCAGATTAGTAATAACCTGACAACTATTGAACATGTTGTTTCCATAGGATTTGCTTCAGAAAAGCATAAATCATACAACAGTCTGATTGATGAAGGAGAAGATATACCTGTATTTACTGATATTGATGATGATGATGCTACATTAATTATCTATACTTCTGGAACAACAAGTTTACCAAAAGGCGTAGTGCTTTCTTATAAAGCTTTAACGGCACTTGTAGTAAATACGCAATCTCCCGCTGATCCTATTTCTGATCAAGAAGTGATCCTAGTTAGTGTAGGCTTTTATCACATTGCAGGTGCTACAACATTAATGAGTGCAATTTTTTCTGGCAGACAGTTAGTTTTGTTAGATGGGTTTAGTCCAAAAGATTGGATAGATGCTGTTGAATCTAATAAAGTTACTCATGCCTTTGTTGTGCCAACTATGCTAAAAAGGATTATGGAAGTTGATGATTTTGAAGATAGAGATTTCACTAGTCTAAAATTAATTACTTATGGCGCTGCGCCAATGCCATATGATGTTGTGAAAGAAGCAGTCAAATTATTTGCTTCTGATAAAGCTGATGTTGGTTTAATGAATGCATATGGTCAAACTGAAGCAACAGGTTCCATGACTTTCTTAGGTCCTGATGATCATCGTATGGATGGTTCTGATGAAGAAAATGTAAAAAAACTTGAAAGACTAAGGAGTGTTGGTAAGCCAATGCCTGATATTGAAATTGGTATATTAAATCCAAATGGTGATGTTCAACCGATCAATGAAGAAGGTGAAATCTGCATAAGAGGCGAAAGAATTATGAAGGGTTATAAAGATAGAGATGATGACACTGGTTCAGCTATTCAAGGTGGATGGTTGCATACTGGTGATGTAGGTAAACTTGACGAAGATAATTATTTGTTTATTACTGGAAGAATCAAAGATATGATCATAAGAGGTGGAGAAAATATAGCACCTGCTGAAATTGAGCAGGTGCTAGAAGAGCATGAAAATATTGCTGAAGCTGCAGTTATTGGTGTTGAAGACAATGATTGGGGTGAAATAATAAAAGCTGTTGTAATCAATTCATCTGATGATATTCCGAGTTATGATGAGCTTACTGCTTTTGTCAAAACGAAGCTTGCTTCGTATAAAGCCCCAGCATCATATGAATGGGTTGATGATCTACCTCGAAATCACATGGGCAAAGTTCTTAAAAATGAACTGCGTGAGCTATATAATAAGAAATAATTGACTATTATTTTGAATAGCTTTGCTTATCTGATTTTATGAATTATTATAGGTAATGTAGTGAAGTTATAAATTTTTTTAGTTATTGGAAGAATTTAGTGCTTATTTCAGAAAAAAACCATAGTATGAATCGCAATAAAGAAATTCTTTATTCTATTTTTCATTTTTTTAATAAGTACTTTTTTTCCTTTATTTTTTCGACTACATTTATTCTTGTTATATTGAGTGGTCTTTTTTTAGGTATTGGCATAGAACAAACAACAGCATCTCGCCAAATATTCTTTAATGTTAGTCCTTGGCCAATTTATTTACTCTTAAGTATTTTAACAGGCTTATTAGTTTTTGGTGTTATTAGACATGGTTCTCTATGGGCAATTGGTAAACCATTTAATGATTGGCGCATAAATATTCCTTGGCGAGTACAAAATACTGTTCGACTTGGTGTGATGCAAGATAAAGTGAGAAGAGATAAATATGCAAGCGTAATGCATTGGTGCATTTCCTCTTCAATCATTGTATTGACTTTTGTAACTGCCCAAGTAGCTTTAGAGGACGATACACCTCTCAGTTTTTTAAATGGTAATTATTATTTATTCTTTTCATTTTACGGTGACCTATTTGGTCTTATAGGTCTTATAGGTGTTTCAATGGCATTATATCGTCGATACTATGATGATTTTCATAGAATCAGATGGGATGAAAGGATCGAAGACCATTTAATTCTATGGGGTTTATTTGTAATTTTAATTTCAGGATTTTTTGTAGAATCATATAGGATTTCTATCACAGAATTAGAAAATTTCCCCGAATGGGCTAAATGGTCTTTTGTCTCATATGTCTTAGCTCAGTTTAATAGTATATTTGATTTTTCAGAAGCATTGTTATTAGATATGCATACTATTTCCTGGTGGGTTCATGTAATTGTAGTTTTCCTTTGGTTAGCTTTGATCGTTTTTACAAAACTTGACCATTTTCTTTTTGCTCCTATTAACGCATTTTTACTTAGAACTGATTCACCTGGTAGACTTTCAAGAATAGACAATATTGAGGAACAGGAAGTTTTTGGTGTAGGACAAATTCAGGATTTTAATTGGAAACAACTATTTGAACTGGATGCTTGTGTTAGATGTGGTCGCTGTACAGAAGTTTGTCCGGCTAATATAGCTGGTCAACCACTTTCACCTATGCACTTAATCCAAGATTTAAAATCACATTTTAATGAAGTTGCACCTCTAGTCCAAGAAGCTGGGAATAACGGGGAAGACATTAGGGCTGTTGCAAGTAAGGCTATGGTCGGTGAAGTAATTAAAGAAGAAACATTGTGGGCATGCAGGACATGTGGTGCATGTGTTCAAGAATGCCCTGTTATGATAGAACATGTTCCATCGATTGTAGATATGCGAAGATTCCTTGTTATGGACGAGGCTAAAATTCCTCAAACTGCTCAAGCAGCACTAGAAAATTTAGAAATGAGAGGTCATCCTTGGAAAGGCACAGCCTTAGAACGAACTACATGGATGGAAGGCTTGGATGATGTTCCTATATTTGATGGATCGCAAGAGTACTTATATTGGGTTGGCTGTTCTGGTTCTCTCGTAGAAAGAAATCTTCCTATAACTAAGAAAGTGTTTAGCTTGATTAAAGCTGCAGGTTCATCGTTTGGCGTATTAGGGCAAGAAGAAACTTGCAATGGAGATCCTGCTAGAAGGCTTGGAAATGAATATTTGTACCAGATTCTTGCTGAACAGTTAATTGATACATTTAAACAGAAAAATGTTCAAAAAGTAATAACTAATTGTCCTCACTGTTTTAATACTTTCAAGAATGAATATCCTCAATTTGATGGTAAATTTGAGGTTTTGCATCATACTCAATTTCTAGAACAAGCTATAAATGATGGGAAATTAGAACCCAAGAAATCTATTGATCTTGACATTACTTATCATGACTCTTGTTATTTAGGAAGAATTAACAATGAATATGATGCTCCAAGAAATATTCTCAAGTCTATTCCTGGTCTAAACATTATAGAGATGGATAGATCAATGTCTAAAGGATTATGTTGTGGTGCAGGCGGAGGTAATATGTGGCAAGAAGAAGTTGGTGCTAGGCGAGTTAATCATGTTAGAAGCGAAGAAGCGATTGATACTGGTGCTGATGAATTAATTTCTAATTGCCCTTTCTGCATTCAAATGTTTGAAGATGGTATTCCATCTGTAGAGCCAAATGAGGAAAATAGGATCAAACCTTTTGATATTGCAGAAGTTTTGTATCATTCTATTGACTCACCTCAAGAAGACAATTAATATTTTGTTGGTTATATAATTTCAATCATTTTATTTTAGGGGGTTAAAATGCATTTTGTTGTATGCGCTAAACAAATTCCAGATCCAGATACGCCACCATCAGCGTTTAAAATAGATGAAACAAAAAATGAAGTAATTCCTGCTCCAGGTATTTCTCCTGTTTTAAGTCAGTTTGATGGCATTGCTGCTGAAGCTGCATTAAGAATAAAAGAAAAACTTGGTGATGTAAAAATAACTGTCATTTCTTTAGGTAAGGAAAGTGCGCAAGCTGCTATTAAACAGGTGCTTGCGATGGGCGCAGATGAAGGATTATTACTTGAAGATGATGCTTTTGAAAATGGCGATCATTATACAACTGCTTTAGTTTTGTCTGAAGCAATAAAAAAACTTGGTGATGTAGATGCTGTTTTTTGTGGTAGACAAGCTGCAGATTGGGATATGGGCCAAGTTGGTTTAGGTATTGCACAGTTGCTAGAAATTCCTTGTGCGATTATAGGTAAAGATGTTGATGTCGCAGATGGTAAAATGACGGTTCAAAGAGTTTTATTGGATGGCTTTGAAACTGTTGAAATGCCCTTACCTTCCGTAGTCACTGTATCCAATGAACTTGGTGAACCTAGGTATCCTAAACTTCAACAGATTATGCAAGCAGCAAAAAAGACTGTAAATAAGTGGTCCTTAGCTGATTTTGAAAATCTTGATGCATCACAAGTTGGCGAACAAGGCAGAAAATTAAAATTGGAAAAACTTTTTATTCCTACTAGTGATAGTGAAGTTGAAATTATTGAGGGTGAATCTGCTGAAGAGCAAGCAGCAGCTTTAGTTTCAAGATTAAAAGATGCAAAAATTCTGTAGCATTATTGAAAGGAAGTAACGATGACTAAAAATATTTTGGTAGTAGGGGAGTTCAATCAAGATGGATTGTCTGACACAACTGCAGAATTGTTGACTGGAGCTTCAAGTTTGAGTTCAGGAGGTTCCGTTAGTGTAGTATTACTAGGTGCTGGTTCTCAGGATCAAGCACAATCTGCTTTTTCTTATGGCGCAACAAAAGTATATACGATTGATAATGAATCTTTTTCAGAATTTTTACCTGACAAGTGGTCAATTGCGGTAAATGATATATTTGATAAGGAGCAATCTGACTTAGTGCTTTTAGAACAATCTACTGTTGGTAGAGATTTAGCTCCGCGTTTAGCATTTAAACTTAATAGTGCTGTTGCTATGGATTGCGTATCTATCGAATCAGATGATGTTGGATTTAAAGCTACTCGTCCATGCTTTGGTGGTAATGCTAGAGCAACATATTCCTATAGTGCAAGTCCTGCAATTGCGACTGTTCGAGCAAAATCTTTTGAAGCACAAAATAAAGGTGCTGAAGACGGTGAAGTAATACAAATTGATCTTGCCGCTGATTCTAAGGTTTCTGTTATTAATCGGGAAGAAGTAGCTACTGAAGGTTTGAAATTAACAGATGCACCCATTGTTTTATGTGGTGGAAGAGGGTTAGGCGGGCCCGAAGGCTTTGATATGATTCAAGAATTAGCTAACACAATTGGCACAGACAAGGCAGCAATTGGTTCTTCAAGAGCTGCTTGTGACTTAGGCTGGTACCCTGTTGCTAATCAAGTTGGACTGACAGGCAAAGTTGTAAACCCTGATTTATACGTGGGAATTGCTGTTTCTGGTGCTAGTCAACATATGGCAGGTTGTAGTGGGTCCAAGTCAATTATTGCAATAAATAAAGACCCTGAAGCAAATATGTTTAAATCTGCTAGATGGGGTATTGTTGGGGATTACAAAGAAGTTGTTCCTGCGCTCATTGAAGCAATAAAATCAAGTTAATTTTTGTTTAGACGAAATTAATTTTCAGCGCATTGCATTGATTTGTCCTTGTGAGGTTTATATGTATATTGTTGGTTTGACAGGCGGAATTGCTTCTGGTAAATCTTTTGCTGCTAAGTATTTAGTTGAAAAAGGAGCACAGACGCTTAACTGTGATGCTCTAGGTCATGAAAGTTACACAAAAGGTTCTGCTTCTTATGCAAAAATTGTTTCTACATTTGGAGTTGATGTTCTAGATGAAAATGATGAAATTAATAGAAGAGTTTTAGGTCCTATTGTTTTTTCTAATCCAAATGAAATGGATAAATTGACTGCTATAACTTGGCCAGCTATAAGAGATTTAATTAACATTAAAATTCAAACATTAGAAGAAGATCCATTAAACAAATTGTTAATTTTGGAAGCAGCTGTTTTGATTGAAGCTCAATGGTTTGATCTTGTTGATGAAATCTTAGTGATTCATACACCTATTAGTTCAGCTATAGATAGGATTAAATCACGTGATAATCTTGATGTAGCACAAGCTCAAGAACGAATTGATGCACAATTATCCAATGAGGAAAGAATGAATTTTGCAAATTACACTATTGAAAATTCTAATAAAATATCAGATTTTGAATTAGCTCTAGATACTTATTGGAATAAGCTACAAGAAAAATTAGTATAAGAGAATAGGCGTATAATTGAGTAAAAATAATGCTGGATATTCTATTTCGGTTGAGGAATTTAAATTAGTTGATGAACCTTTTTATATTCCGATTAATAATGAAGTTAAAATTTTCGAAGAAGCTTACAATAGCAAAATCCCAGTGATTTTGAAAGGACCGACTGGTTCTGGTAAAACAAGATTTGTTGAATATATGGCTTGGAGATTGAAAAAAAAATCATCCACTTCACCCTTGATAACTGTTGCTTGCCATGAAGATTTGACCGCATCTGATTTAGTTGGCAGGTATTTGATTGAAGATCAAACAACTAAATGGATAGATGGTCCAATTACACGTGCAGCTCGAATAGGAGCAATTTGTTACCTTGATGAAGTTGTTGAGGCGCGTAAGGACACTACCGTACTTATTCACCCGCTAACTGATTATAGAAGATTGTTACCTATTGAAAAAAAAGGTGAGCTCATAGAAGCTCCAGACGGTTTCATGTTGGTGCTTTCTTATAATCCTGGCTATCAATCAATTACTAAAGATTTAAAACAATCAACAAGACAGAGATTTGTATCTATTGAGTTTGATTATCCACCTGAAGAAATAGAAACAAAAATTATCGCAAAAGAATCTGGCTGTTCACCAAAAATAGCTGCAAGCCTAGCACTACTTGCTATTAAAGTACGGAATTTAAGAGAATATGGTTTATCAGAAGGTGTATCAACAAGACTCCTTATTTATGCTGGATCATTGATTAAAAAAGGTGTTAAGCCTATTGAAGCTTGTATCTCAACAATTGTGTGGAGCTTAACTGATGAACGAGAATTACAGGATTCAATTGAGGAACTTGTAAGATCAATCTTCACCGAATAATGAATTATTATTTTATTTAGGAAATGATGGCCGCCTTTTCAAAAAAAAACAATATAGAGAATCAGTACTCACCTACATCTGAAATTGCTAAAGTTGCATTTCAAGATTTTTTAGATCAGTATAGTCGTCAATTATCAGATAATGAAATTTCCAAATATAATGATATTTGCAAGGAAATAACTGGCGCATCTTTAAGAGCTTGGGAAGCTTCAGATAGCTATGTCAAAGAATCCATTAAACTCATTGAATCATTTGATTTTCAAACATTAATTCATGTTGGAAAGACTGCAAAAAAACTATGTGCATTTTCTCCAATGATAGCATCTAATTATATTAATAATGCTTCCTTAATTTTACAGTCTATTGCCTTAAGTGACTTAGATCGATATATAAGAATACTAACAAAAACTGCAGGATCTAGTTGGAAGGATATCGCCTTAACTAATGCGTTTATTTCAGTTACTTTTGATTTGTTAAAATCAATCCCGATGAGACATATGAGTCATATAAGTATCATTGCTAAGAATTTATCAGAAAAATCTCATGATTTATCAATAACTTTCTTAGAAAATTTTAATAATTCTCTCAGTCAAATTCCTCAAGCATCGCGAATTAAATTTATTCGATTAATTAATGAATTATCTATCGTTTCATGGCCTGATGTTGCTAGAAGTCTTGAAACATTACCAATTGCATTAATTGGGACGTCAAATACTACTACTAAATCTTTTTTAATTGTTGGACATCAAATTTTACAAAATGATGGTCGTAAAGCATTTGAAGAATATAGTCATGCTATTTCAAATTTAAATAATGTTAATACTTTAGAACAGAATTGGATTGCTAAATTTGTACTCAAGATTAATAAATTAGATTCATACTCTTCAGTAATATTTTTGCAGCAAATATTTGAATTATTGAAAATTTATTCAAAAAAAGATCTAACAAAATGGCTTAATGAAGGCCTTCAATATATGGAAAATAACCCAAACAATTTTGATGCAAAAGCTTACTTTAATCTAGAATCAAATTTTTCAATTCAGTCTTTATATCGTCATGCAAATTTAGAACTGCTAGGCAATAAAAAGGATTTACTAGAGAAATACTGCAAAGGTTTATCAGGAGTTAATATAACAATTTTAGATGTGCAAGAACTTATTGAGAGGCAGATAGGATGGCAAGTTCCTTATATGGCTGCAACAGATGGTGAACATGTTTACTTACCTAATAAGATGAATATATTTAATACAAAGCATAATAATTTTTTAGCTTATAAAGTCTATGCTACTCATCAAGTATCAAGACTTGAATTTGGCTCATACAATTATAAATTTAAAAATTACGAATTATTAGAAAAAAATTCAGATGTTAATTCAAAAAATATTTCTGAACCTTCTACTATCACTGAAATTCAAAAATTATTTGCACTATTTTCTGACAAAAAACTAATTAGTTATCTTTTTAATGTTGTTGAAGATTACAGAATTGACTATTTAGTAAATATAAAATATCCCGGAATTAGTAGCGCATACAATATGATAAAAAAACATGAATTATCCAAGCGCGTTTCTCCGCTTAGTCTTCCATTTAGAGAAATGCTTTTAGAGGCTATTATCCACTACACTTTAGGTAGCATGCCTCATAATGAAGAAGCTTCATATGGAAAAGAATATATAGAGGCTATTGATTTGCTAAATAGTATAAAAAAAATTGATATGCCAGATGTGAATTCTTCTGTAGAAATTTCAGTTCAAATATATACTTTATTAAAAAATACACCTAATATTCATTCAATTCATGAAATAGATACTACAGATAAACATGTTACTAGTTCTGATTCAATCAGCTTGTTTTCTGACAATGATGACTTATCAAAAACTAACCTAGATCATGGACAAGAATTAGAGCTTCCTAAGCTGCCTGATCACTTAGGTGAATTTAAGCCAGATCTTGTTGAACTAATTACTTATGCAAAAAATCAGATAGATGGAATTGATTCAAATATCCCAGGATTTGATCAGGCGCAATTAGAAGAATTTTTAAAGCAAACAACTGAGTTAAATGTTTCTGAATTATCAGAAGGTGAATTTAGTGAATTTTCTAACTTATTTACAAATAATTTGATGGATTTATCAAATATTAGCTTAGATAAACAAAAAAAAGCTGATGTTGATCAAAATTCTCAGAAGCTCCATGATGGTGCTATTACGTCTTCAAAATATACTAATGAGAAATCCAGAGAATTTTTTTATGATGAATGGAATTTTCGCTCTCGTGATTATAAGCCAGCATGGTGTAGAGTTCTAGAAAAGGAACTAGATATTGGCGAAGTAGATTACTATGATCAAATTATTTCTGAACATTCTAAATTAATTAAAGAAACTAAAAGAAAATTTGAATATTTAAAACCAGAATCTATGCATAAAGAAAAAAGACTTGAAGATGGAGATGAAATTGATTTAGATCGTCTTGTTGATTTTTATGCTGAAAAATTAGCGGGATATAGTCCGCTTCCTGATTTTTATTCAAAAAGAAATAAAATTGAACGTGATGTTGCTGTAGCGCTACTTTTAGATATGTCTGCTTCAACAGATGAAATAATAGAAAAAGATGCTAGTAATTCTTATCAATATAATCAATATTCTGGAGCACCTGGTACATATTTTCGATGGCTAGCATCCAGAAACTCAGAAAAAAGTTTTAATTCAAATAAAAGAATTATAGATATTGAAAAAGAATCCGCAATAGTTTTATCTGAGGCATTGGATTCAATAGGAGATAATTATGGTTTGTATGGTTTTTCAGGGTATGGCAGAGATAATGTAGAATATTTTGTAATAAAAGATCTTGATGAAAAGCTTGATAAAAATGTTCATAGGAGAATTGCTAATATTCAACCTGTAAGATCTACTAGAATGGGTCCAGCGATTAGGCATACAATTCAAAAATTAGAACTGTCATCTAGTAAAGTAAAAATTATGATTATGCTTTCTGATGGCAGGCCTCAAGATCATGAATATGGTAAAGATAGAACGGAAAAAGTTTATGCTATTCATGATACTAGACAAGCATTACTTGAGGCTAAACATAAGGGAATTACTCCTTTTTTACTAACTGTTGATAAAGACGGACATGATTATCTTCAGGAGATGTGTGATGATATTGGATATGAAATTGTGTCAGATATTGATTCATTACCAGAAAGATTGACTAATTTATATAAAAAAATATCAGTTAAATGAATCAAATTTTAGGACGTTAGCTTATTCATTTTTTCCATTATACATATAACTTTAATCATGGCTTTGACTTGATCATTTATATGAAAATTCGAGAAATGTTTATATATTTTATTGCTTAGCTCAAAAGCATTTAACACATTGTTCTTTGATGATTCTAATATCTTTTGTTCAAAATTGTTAAAATGTTCGAGATAGTAATCTAAAATTTTTTGATGTTCAATTATCTCTGGACCATGAGCTGGATATACTTTTTTAATATTCATCTCCTTTAGTTGATGAATTGTATTAATAAAATGCAGTGTTCCTGTCCATTGTTTTTCTGAACTGATAGATTCATAATGTAGTCCCGTTGATGGTATTTTATTTTTTAGTATTGTATCACCAGAATATATTTCTTGAGTTTGTGGATTATATACTGCAATACTTCCTGGGGTATGTCCTGGGCATGCGATAATTTCTAATTCTTGATTGTTCTTTAGTGGAAATGTATGTTTTCCAACAACAGGCTTGATATTTGCCCAAGAAATCGAGCCAAGATGGGGTCGTTTTTTCATATTTTCTAGCCATTGCTCTATTATTATATTTGGCATTCCATTTTTTTTTAAAACAGAAGCAGTTTTTCTTATTTTTATAGATTCAAATTGATTACCGCTAGTATATGCACTCATGTCAGGTGCACCAACGTAAAACTCTATTCCTTCTTTGCTGAATTGGCTAGCAAGGCCCATATGATCTGAATGTGCATGTGTAATGATAATTTTTTTTATTGATTCTAATGTAATTTTTTCATTATTCAAATTTAATTTAAATTTCTTAAACGCTTGTTCAGAATTTGGCCCTGTATCAATCATTACATATCCTCCTCCTGCAAAATTTGCTAGAGGGAATAAATAGAGATGATTAGAGTCTATTGTAATTTTTTTATGGATAGTCATTTTACATCATTTTTTAACATAAATTCATTAATCAAAGCAAATGATAAGAAAACAGCTCTATTTTTTATTTGCACCCTATCTCCAGATACAACTATTTCTTTGTGTAGGGATTTTTTGCCATTAGTAATTGATATAAACAAAGTACCACTTTCATGTTTTTCAACAGTTTTGCTACCTGCAACACCTGTGATTGCTAAACCAAGACTAGATTTAAATATTTCTTTAGCATTTTTTGCTAAAATTTTTGTTGTAGCTTCTGATACAGTACCTTCTTTTTGAAGAAATGTAGAATCTAAACCAGAAAAAATTTTAACTTTTTTATCATAGGCAATTAAAGAACCTAAAAAATATTTTGATGAATTATCAAAATTAGTTATTTCATCTGCAATTTTTCCACCTGTAACAGATTCAATGATACCAAGCGTTAAATTTTTTTTAATCATTTTCTTAAGTATAATTTCTCCATACTTTTCATCGTCCTCACCCCACACATATCCCTTTAAGATTTTTTTCAATTTTCTTTCTATGGGTTTGATCAAGCTCATAGCTGTAGTTTTATTTTTGGCTTTAGCCGCTATTCTTAAGCTAACACCATCTTTTTTGACATAAATGCCAACAGAAGGATTTTTATAATGTAAAAATTTTTCTACCATTTGATTAATATTAGATTCCCCTAATGTAGAAGTTTTTATTGTTTTTTTTACTAACACGGCATTACTTTTTTTCATAAGGGAAGGCCTGATTTGCTCTTGCCACATTTTTTTCATTTCTGAGGGAGGCCCTGGCATCAAAATGATTTGAACAGAATTTTTTTTAATCCACCAGCCTGGAGCGGTGCCAATTGGGTTATCAAGAAACTTTGCTGATTTAATAATTGTAGCTTGTTTAACATTTTTTTCTGGAAATTCACGATTTCTTTGAGCAAAAAATTTTCTTAGCTGTCTTTCTTGTTTTTTATCAATTTTTAATGGTTCATCCAATGCATGTGCAATTGTTTCTCTTGTAATATCATCTTCTGTTGGTCCAAGCCCGCCTGTAACAAAAATAATTTCTGAACGTTCTATTGCATTATGAAAGATATCAACTAGTCTTTCAAAATTATCTCCAACTTGTGTAGTCCATAATAAATCTATTCCAATTTCTGGAAGTTCTTTAGACAGATAATTTGAATTAGTATCTATTGTTTCTCCAAGAAGCAATTCAGTGCCAATTGATATTATTTCTGCTTTCAATTTTTCTCCTCAATCAAATAACCATTTATTTGATCTAAGTTTTTAGATAAATCGCTAATCTGTTTGGTTTTTATATTTATTAAAGCATACAAATCAATTTTTTCTTCATTATTGAAATTTTTAATTTTATCTTGCAATCTTTCAATTTGTTTAACATGTTCGTCATTTATTTTTGGACATTGTTGCAATATTTCAACCAAGTTATCTTTTCTTAGACTAAATATCTTAAACATTTCTTCACCAATGTATTTTCTAATCTTCTTTTCTAATGAAAGCACATTCAATTTTTTTGTATTGCATTGATCAAGATTTAGGATCATTTTATTTAAGCTAATTAAAAAGCATATAAAATGTCTTAATGTCCACCCTTCATTATTTAGATTTTTGTGCAAATATGATTCATTGATATTACCCAATGATTTAGCTGTGTCATTGATGAGTAAATTAATATAACTGATGTTTTTTTCTAATAATAATATTTTATTCATAACGCACTAAAAATCTTACTATATATTTATAATTATAAAAATCTTTTTTTCATAACATTATAAATATTAATATTTATAAAATTGGAACTGATATAATATTACTTAATTATTATGATTAGGATAATATCTTGAAAAAGATCGGCATTTTTGATTCCGGTATCGGTGGATTAAGCATTGTCACTAAACTGAAAAATATAAATCTTGATACAGAAATTATTTATATTGCTGATAATGCCTATTTCCCTTATGGCTCAAAGGATGAAGAAGTTATAGTAAACCGCTCTTGTTATCTTGTTAAAAAATTAGTTGAACTGGGTTGCGAAATAATTATCGTGGCTTGTAACACTGCTTCATCAGCATCACTTGAATTTTTACGAAAAAACTTTCAGATACCCATTATTGGAATAGAACCTGCTATTAAGCCAGCCAGTAATTTTTCGAAATCAGGTAAAATGTTATTATTAGCGACCCCACTTACGACTTCTGGCAATCGATTATCTATGCTGAAAAAAAATTATGTCAAAGATCAGAAATTATTTTCATTACCCATGGAAGGGCTTGCAGAACACATTGAAAAACTAAAGATTCCAAAGAAAGAATTTTTATCTGAAATACAAACAACTCTACATAATTATTATGATTTAGGTGTCGATTGTTTAGTTCTTGGTTGCACTCATTATCACTTTCTTAAAGACTTCTTGGCTGAAATTTCACCAAAACATGTGAAAATTTTTGATTCAGTGGATGGTGTTACCAATAGATTATTGCAACTTCTTTCTGAACACAGTAATTCAAGTCAGCTGTATAATGAAAACAATTCAGAATTGATAGATTGTTATGTAACTGGAAGTATTACTGCTTTTTCGACATCAATCAATCATGTTATGGAAAATTATTCTGATTTGCCTAATTTATCAATTATGAAAATCAATTAAGGATAATAAATTGAATTTCAAAGAAAAATATTATAAAAGTCATAATAAAAATCAATCAACTTTATGCATTGGGATTGATGTGCATAATGAACTTCTACCAAAAAATTTTGAACTTAAAGATTTTATTCAAAACATGATAGACAACACTTCTGATTTAGTTTGTGCATATAAGCCAAATATTGCTTTTTTTGAAAAAAGAGGATCAGAAGGAATAGAGTTACTTAAAGAAATTATTGCCTACATTCCAGAAGATACACCTGTTATTTTGGATGCAAAAAGAGGAGATATTGGTTCTACTGCACAAGCATATGCTGAGGCAGCTTTTGAGTATTTTGCTGCAGATGCAATAACTATTAATCCATATTTTGGATTTGATTCTATTGAACCTTTTACGAAATACAACGATAAACATGTTTTTGTACTATGTCGTACTACAAATAATAGTAGCAATGATATACAAAATATTGAATTACAAAATACCAAAAAATTATTTCAGGAAATTGCACATTTAGCTAATCATTGGAACCATGCTGACAATATTGGTTTAGTTGTAGGCGCAACATTTCCTCAAGAAGCTAGACAGATTCGTGATATTTGCAAAGACATGATTTTTCTTGTACCAGGAATTGGTCAACAAGGCGGTGATGCAAAGAAAATTATTCAAGCAATAAATACGAATTCTAATGTGCCTAAAATGATTATTTCTTCATCAAGGTCAATTATGTATGCTGGAAATAATGGTGAAAAAGACTTATTAAAATATATGGATCATATCAGGAACGCGGCACAGCTTATTAATGATCAAATCATGCAATATAGCAATTAAATATTAAATTCAAATTAGTTCTAAATTTTAAATTGACTGCTCTAAAATTCTAGAATAAACTTCTATAGCAGTAGATTTACATTTCAAAACGGGGGTTATGAGGCATGATTGAATTACACATAGATAGCATCAGGGTAAGCCTTCGTCATTATCAACGAGTTGTCGTGTTAAAAGAGAATAATTCTCAAAGATTTTTGCCTATTTGGATTGGTGCCGATGTTGCTGAAGCCATCGTTTTGTCTTTGCAAGATATTGATTTACCAAGACCTTTAACTCATGATTTGATGAATGATTTAATTGATCAACTTGGCGGCACTGTCGATTCAGTAATCGTTAATAATTTGGAAAATGATACATATTATGCACGAATACGAGTTAAATGTAATGATCAAATGATTGAAATAGATTCTAGGCCTTCTGATGCCATTGCGCTTTCTGTAAGAACCAAGTCTCCAATTTTTGTTGAAGCTGATGTTTTTGAGCGTGCCTGTATTAATATAGATAAAGAAGATAATGTTATTGTGAGCAACAATGTTGAACAAAATCAAGACAAGCAAATATCTGCAGAAGAGTTGAAGAAGCTATCTGCATTTCAAGATTTTGTTTCTGAACTTGATTTAGATCTATCTCAACAGGATGATGCCTTAGATCAAGGTGAGAGCAACTAATTTTATTAAATCATTTCTTTGTTATACCACTTGCTTAGTAATCTAAAAATTAATATAGTCTCATAGTAATAAAAAGATATTAAAGTGCAATGCTTAACCTCTTTATATTTATTAATGTTTAGTGGGGGATTTATAGTTTGTATTTATCACCTGCATTTAGATTGGTAGGCATAGGGTTTTATTTTGTAGTTTCTATTTTGGTGCCACTTTCTTTCGGTATCTGGATAGACGGCAGGATTAATTCCGAACCTTTTTTTACTATCTTAATGTTAATTTTCGGTCTAATCTTTGGTTTTGTAGGAGTCTATAGACAGCTTAAGGAAGTTACAAAGAATTAATTTAGTTAATTTAAAATTCGAAATAGGTTAAAGAGTAGATGAATAAACAAACTGGCGTATTATTATTTTTGCTTATTTTCATTTTTATTGTTGTTGGTATGGTTTTTTTCAAACCTCCACCCCCTGCAATTATTATTGCTCCTGAAGTAGTCTTTCGCACAAGTTTTCTTAACATCACAAATACTATGTTTACTTCATGGATAGTTCTTATTTTGATGATTGTAAGCTCTTTTTTTATTGGCAGAAAATTCTCTTTGGTGCCATCTGGCTTTGTCGGAGGGCTTGAGTTCATTATTGGTGGATTTTATGATTTAATCGTTAGTATAACTGGAGAAGAAAACGGTAGAAAATTTTTCTGGGTAGTTGCAACAATTTTCTTTTGGATTATATTAAATAACTATTTTGCTTTATTACCAGGCAACTTTCATATAGGCATGACTGAACCTGGTTATGGTGAAACTCAAGCTGTCTTTGAACAAACAACGATCTTAGGAATTGATACTGCCTATATACCAATAGGAGCAGATTCTGTAAATGCAGTTAATGCGATTAAACCTGCTACAGAAGGTGGTAATTTTTCAGGTATATTGGCACCTTATTTTAGATCAGTTAATACAGATATCAATACGCCGCTTGCAATTGCTATCTTTTCATTTATATTTGTTGAATATTGGGGCCTCTCTGCCTTAGGGTTTGGTTATTTAAAAAAATTCTTCAGTTTTAATAAATTACTCAAAGGTAATCCGATGGGCATTATTGATGTTTTTGTTGGATTATTAGAACTTGTTTCTGAATTAAGCAGGATGGTCTCTTTCACTTTTCGATTATTTGGAAATATATTTGCTGGTGAAGTCTTACTAATTATGATGGGCTTTTTAGTTCCATTATTGGTAATTAATATTTTTTATGGATTAGAGTTGTTTGTTGGGTTTATACAAGCGTTTGTTTTTGCTATGCTTACTTTGGTTTTTGCACAAACCGCTGTTAGTCATCATGACGACTCAGGTCATTGATTGTTTTTTATTGTTTAGGTTGTTTTATTTTTTGGAAAGGAAAAAAGCATGACACAAGTATCATTTCTTAAAGGAGTTTTTACATTTCTTGTAACATTTACGCTTTTTGCTTTGTATGTAAATGTTGCTGGAGCAGAATCTGCGCCAGATAATGAATTTAGTGAAAATTCTATGAAATATCTATCTGCTGGTATTGCTATTGCTATTGGTTCTTTAGGACCAGGTATCGGTATTGGAATGTTGGCTGGTAAAGCACTAGAAGCTATTGGACGTAATCCTGAAGCAGGTAGTGTTATTCAGACAAATATGATTTTGGCAATTGCTTTTGCTGAAGCTCTTGGTATTTACGCTTTGGTAGTAGCAATTCTTATTGGTTTCGTTTTTTAGAAATTTACTTAGTTTTTCTAGGTAAAGATTCGAGGTAACTATGAAGTTTTTTACAAGAATGTTTTTATGCTTAAACATGTTTGGATTACTATTTGTTGGCACAACAAATAGTGTATTAGCTGCTGAAGAAGTTACTGGTATTGCGAAACTTGGCTTTAGTTTACCAGGTCTAATTACTCAGATAATTAACTTTGCAATTTTATTAGTTGTATTAAGAATTTTTCTCTGGAAGCCATTTTTAAAAATCATTGATGAACGTAATAAAAAGATTAAATTAGGTTTAGAAGCTGCTGAGCAAGCTAGTTTGCAGGCTTCAGAAAGCCAATCTGAATCTAAAAAAATTCTTGATGATGCAAAAAAAGAAGCTTCTCAATTTGTTAATGATGCCAGAGAAATGGCTGATAAGTTAAAAATTGAGTTAGAAGAAAAAGCCCATAAGGATGCAGAAGTTATTGTCCAAAAAGCTAAAAAAGATATTGAGCGAGACAAAGAACAAGCTTTAGCAGTAATAAGAAAAAACTTTGCAGAAATAACCATTTCTGCTGCAGAAAAAGTTATTGATCAATCATTGGATCAAAAAACTCATCAAGATCTCATTGATGGAATTTTAAATGATTATGAGTTTGAGAAAGAATAATTTAGGAGAATAATTTATATGCTTATCAGAGATGTTGCTGGAAGAAGATACGCATTAGCATTAGGAGAAATTGCTAATGAACATGATTCTTTTGATCATTGGGCTAATTTACTTAATGATGCGTCTTTGATTTATCAAAATCCTGATTCTGAATCACTATTTACTAGCAATGAAGTAAATGATGAAGATTTTGTTGCAGTTCTAAAGGCTGCATTTACTAATTTAGATGATTTGAATATGAATTTTTTAAGATTGTTAAAGAAAAAAAATAGATTAAATTTATTACCTTCAATTGCATCATATTTTCAAGAGATTGTTGATGACAATGCGGGTATTGTTCGAGGTGAAGTTATCGCCGCTGTTTCTATTGACAATGATTTATCCGAAATAGAAAGCTCCCTTTCTAAAAAATTGAATAAGAAAGTAATCTTATCTTCTTCAATTGATCAAAGTATTATTGGGGGTATAAAAATTCGTATCGGAGACAGATTATTTGATGGGACAGTCAAATCAAAATTAAAAAAGCTTAAGGAAGATTTGCTAAGTGTACAAAATTAATTTATTTTTTGAAAATTTTGGAGGGTATTATGTCAGTTAGACCAGATGAAGTTGCTTCTATTTTAAAGAAGCAAATTGAAAATTTTGAAGACAAGACTAATGAAGTAAATGTTGGAACTGTTATAGAAACATCTGATGGTATAGCACAAATTTTTGGATTACAAAGTTGTGTTGCTTCTGAGTTGATTGAATTTAGTAATGGAGTCAGGGGTCTTGCATTAAACCTTGAAGAAGAAACAGTCGGTGCGATTATTCTTGGAGACTATACTGCCATTAAAGAAGGTGATGAAGTGAAAACTACTGGAGAGGTAGCCTCTGTTCCTGTAGGAGAAAATTTTATAGGTAGAGTAATTAATGCACTTGGCGATCCTATAGATGAATTAGGTTCGATAAAAGCAGCAGAAACTAGACCAGTCGAAAAAATTGCTCCTGATGTTGTTTCAAGAAAAAGTGTTGATCAACCATTGCAGACAGGAATTAAAGCTGTGGATGCAATGATTCCTATTGGAAGAGGGCAAAGAGAACTGATTATTGGTGATAGGTCTATAGGTAAAACAGCTATTGCAATAGATGCAATTATTAACCAAAAAGGCGAAGATGTTATTTGTGTTTATGTTGCTATTGGCCAGAAAGATTCAAAAGTGGCTCAGACAGTCGCCTCTTTGCAAGACAATGGAGCAATGGACCATACTATCGTTGTATCAGCATCTGCAGCAGAATCAGCAGCATTGCAATATTTAGCTCCTTATTCTGGTTGTGCTATTGCAGAATATTTTATGGACCAAGGCAAAGATGTCCTAGTGATATATGATGATCTATCAAAACATGCTTGGGCATATAGGCAAATTTCTTTATTATTGAAAAGGCCACCTGGACGTGAAGCTTATCCTGGGGATGTGTTCTATTTGCACTCTAGGCTTTTGGAAAGAGCAGCTAGGGTTGATGAATCTGTCGGAGGTGGATCAATAACAGCATTGCCAATTATTGAGACTCAAGCTGGAGATGTGTCAGCATATATTCCGACAAATGTTATTTCAATTACGGATGGACAAATTGTTTTGGAACAAGGCTTGTTTAACACAGGGCAAAGACCTGCTACAAATCCTGGTATTTCTGTATCTAGAGTAGGTGGCTCTGCTCAAACAAAGGCTATGAAAAAAGTCGCTGGTACATTGAGATTGGATTTATCTCAGTATAGAGAATTGCAAGCTTTTGCACAGTTTGGTACTGATGATCTTGATGCAACAACTAAGCGACAATTGGATCGCGGTGCAAGATTAACTGAGCTTCTAAAACAAAAACAATATTCACCTAAATCATTATCTCAGCAAGTAACTATTCTTTTTGCTGGAACAAAGGGCTTTCTTGATGATGTACCTATTGAAAAAGTAGGTGATTTTGAAGAAAAATTTGAAGAGTTTATGCAATCTCAACATAAAAATATTTTAGATGATATTGAAGATACTAAAGATATTTCTGATGAGAATGAGAAAAAACTGGAAGAAGCAATCTCGAGTTTTAAGGGTACAGTAAGTTACTAAATTTGGAGAGGTTTTATGGCTGGTGGAGGTTCAGTAAGGGAAATTAAAAATCGCATGAGCGCGGTTGCAAATACTTCGAAAGTTACGAAGGCAATGGAACTTGTCTCCGCATCAAAAATGCGTAAAGCGCAACAAAAAGCATTAGAATCTAGGCCATATGCTGAAATGATGCAATCAATGCTAGTGCGACTAGTACAAAGTTTAGATGTTGATAATACGGAATCTAGTGCAATGTTGGCAAAAAACACATCTTCAAATATTGGCATTATACACATAACCCCTGATAGAGGATTAGTTGGAGGCTTAAACACCAATATTAACAAAAAATCTGCATCCTTTATTCTAGAACATCAATCTAATGACGCAGAAGTTAATTTAGTAACCTTAGGCACTAAAGGACGCGATTTTTTCTCACGAGCGGGATATGAATTAGCTACTTCTTTTGAAATGAATAATCAATCAGAAGAAATAGCTATGGCGAAAGTTTTAGCAGAACAAGCAAGCAAGGATTTTATTTCTGGTGATGTTGGAGAAATATATATCGCATATCAGAAATTTATTAGTAATGCTAAGCAAGAACCTACTATTAAAAAATTATTACCAATATCAAAAGATTTGATTAGTGAAGATGATTCGTCTTCTTCAATGAATTATCTTATAGAACCAGATGTAAATGCTGTTTTAGATGTCTTATTGCCAAAATTTGTTTTGACTCAAATTTTAGAATCAATCCTAGAATCAATAGCTTCTGAGCATACAGCACGAATGGTTGCAATGCATCAAGCAACTGAAGCAGCAGAAGAAATGGTTTCAGAACTTAATTTGACATATAATAAGGCGCGTCAGGAAATGATTACAGGAGAATTGTTAGATATTGTTGGCGGTACTGCTGCAATATCTAACGCTTAGTTTAAGGAGGGTTATAATGGCTAGTGGAACAGTTAGACAGATTATTGGTACTGTGGTGGATATAGAGTTTCCGCCTGATTCTTTGCCGGAATTATTTAATGCAGTTGAAATTGAAATGAGCAAAGAGCAAACTTTGATTACTGAAGTACAACAACATTTAGGGAATAATTGGGTTAGATGTTTGGCTCTAGATGCAACGGAAGGGTTATCTAGAGGAGCAATTGCCACTGACACAGGTAAGCCAATATCAGTACCTGTTGGACCAAAAACATTAGGACGAATATTTAATGTTAATGGTGAACCGTTAGATCCTGGTGAACCAATTGGTGATGATGTTGCGAGATGGCCAATTCATCGAGATCCTCCAACTTATGCTGAGCAGGAAACTACTGCTCAAATGCTTGAGACAGGCATAAAAGTTGTTGATTTGATCTCTCCTTTGGCAAGGGGTGGTAAGGTCGGTTTATTTGGTGGTGCAGGTACTGGAAAAACAGTCATTAATACAGAATTAATTAGAAACCTTGCAACAGAACACGGTGGACTATCTGTTTTTGCAGGTGTAGGAGAGCGTTCGCGTGAAGGAAATGATTTATGGCATGAAATGGAAGAATCTGGAGTTTTAGATAAAACAGCATTAGTATTTGGCCAAATGAATGAGCCACCTGGTGTTCGTCTAAGAATTGCGTTAACAGGCTTAACTATGGCTGAATACTTTAGAGATGAAGAAGAAAGAGATGTTTTGTTATTCATCGATAATATTTATAGATATACATTGGCTGGGCAAGAAGTCTCTGCTTTATTGGGAAGAATGCCTTCAGCGGTAGGATATCAGCCTACTCTAGCTACTGAAGTAGGTGAGCTTGAAGAACGTATTACTTCTACTGCAAAGGGTTCAATTACTTCATTTCAGGCGATATATGTTCCTGCAGATGATTATACAGATCCTGGAGTGGCAACTACTTTTGGACATTTAGATTCAAATGTTGCGCTTGATCGTTCATTAGTTGAACAAGGATTATATCCTGCTGTGGATCCTTTATCTTCTACCAGTAGAATACTTGAACCAAGAGTTGTAGGTGAAGATCACTATCGTGCTGCAACTGGAGTTGTGCAAACACTTCAACGATACAAGGATTTACAAGATATTATTAACATTCTAGGTATAGAAGAATTATCTGACGAAGATAAACTTGTAGTTGGTCGTGCAAGAAAAATACAAAGATTTTTGACTCAACCTTTCTTTGTTGCTGAACAGTTTACTGGTACGCCTGGTCAATATGTTTCAGTTGCTGAAACAGTCAGAGGTTTCTTAGAAATATTAGATGGAAAACACGATGATTTGCCAGAAGGAGCATTTTATATGATTGGTAGCATTGATCAAGCTCTTGAAAGAGCTAAAGAACTTGACAATTGATTTTCATATGAGTTTGGGAATTGCATGGAATTAATTATTTTACAACCTGATTCTGAATCTATTAGCGTCGAAAATATCGACTCTTTAAATATTCTCACAATAGATGGAGAGATAACTATTTTACCTCATCATATTAGTATTATTACTGCACTAGATATTGGAACTGCTAGTGTCAAATCAAGCTCTATGTCTTCTAGTTATGCAATTCATGGAGGATTTCTTGAAGTTTTAGAAGATAAAATAGTTATTTTAGCTAATGCATGTGAGGTTGCAGAAAACATAGTTACATCACGAGCCGAAGATGCTAAAGAACGTGCAGTTAAGAGAATTGCAGGTAATCCACTTTCTAATGATGAACAAATTGACATCGCTAGAGCTAAACAGGCTCTAAAAAGAGCAGAATTAAGACTTAAGCTATAATATTAAGTAAACTTTTTTTGTTAATTATTTCCATGCTTCTGGCATTCTTACATTTATCAATCTATCATTTTTATTATATGTAAGAGTTATAATAAGTTACTAAATTTATTTGTGCGAATTTAGGAGAGTAGATGAGCACAGAACAACATGGGGTATTTGTCATTGAAGGTGGCATCAGTCTAAATGGTGCCGTTGAAATAAACGGTTCAAAAAATGCAGCACTTTGCGCAATTGCTGCTTCTCTATTAACTGACGAAAGTGTTGTTCTTCATAATGTTCCTAATATTTCTGATGTAGAAGATTTTAATGATATATTAAGATCATTAGGAGTTATCATTAAAGTAAATCGAGACTCTCTTAACCTTAAAGCAAATAATATTCAATCAACAATGATTTCTGAAAATTTATCCATAAAGTTGCGTGCATCGATCTTAGTTTTAGGTCCTTTACTAGCAAGATTTGGAGAAGTTTCATGCTATATGCCTGGAGGTGATCAAATTGGATCTAGGCCAGTTGATATTCATTTAAACGGTCTTGTTAAATTAGGTGCAAACTTAGAAAATTTTGATAATCAAATATCAGTCACTTCTTCAAATTTACAAGGCGCTAGGATTGTTTTTGATTATCCAAGCGTGCTTGGGACAATAAATGTTTTGTTTGCTGCTTCTTTATCTGAAGGTTGTACAATAATAGAAAATGTTGCTACGGAACCTGAAGTAATTTTTATGATTGATATGCTTAATTCAATGGGAGCGAAAATTTCGGGTTCTGGAAGTCAAACTTTAACTATTCAAGGAGTTCAAGAGTTGCATGGCACAGAAGTATCTATAATACCAGATCGCATAGAGGCTGGGACAATGATGGCCTGTATTGCTGCAACTAAGGGAAAAGGAGTTGTTTGTAATATTAATTTAAATCATATGGTAGCAATAGTAGAGAAATTTAGAGATGCGGGTATTGAAATTAAAGAAGATAAAGTTAGTTTAGAAATCGATGCTTCATCAGGATTCTTGCCTGTTAATATTCAGTCTGTTCCTTATCCTGGTTTTCCAACAGATTTACAAGCACCAATTGCTGTAATGCTAACACAAGCTGATGGTTTATCTATTGTCCATGAACGCGTTTTTGATAATAGACTATTGTATATTAATGAAATTAATAATATGGGCGCAGATATGAAGATAGATAAGCAGAAGATTTATATTGAGGGACCAAAAAAACTTTCTGGCACGACATTAAAAGCTCTAGATGTTCGTGCTGGTGCTGCAGCAATTGTCGCTGGTCTTATAGCGGATGGGCAAACATTGATTAGTAATATAAATCATATAGATAGAGGTTACAGTACAATCGATAGTCAATTAAAAAGTCTTGGTGCAAAAATTCAAAGATCTGACTCTGGAGCACAATAATGTTTATCAAAAAAATTGGAGTAGATCTTGGTACATCAAATATAGTTATTGCTGAAGACAGAAAGGGCATTGTCGTTGATGAGCCATCTGTAGTTGCCCTTACAAAAAATGATGAAACTGTTGTTGCTATTGGCCGCAACGCACAAAGCATGCTAGGGCGACAACCAGAATCCATTCAAGTCATAAGACCTTTACGAGAAGGCGTAATCACTGATTATCGAATTGCTGAGGCCATGCTCACTTTTTTTATTGGCCAGGTACTAGGACCACTAAAAATAATTAAACCAAAATTAATGATTGGAGTTCCACTGGGTATTTCTAATGTGGAACAACGCGCAATTAGAGATGCAGCTATTGCTGCAGGTTCACGTAGACCTCCTTACTTAATTTCTGAACCAGTAGCTGCTGCGATAGGATCCGGACTTCCAATCCATTCTCCAAGAGGACATATGGTACTGAATATAGGTGGCGGTAGGACAGAAGCAGCGATTATATCTATGTTTGGTGTTGTTGCTAGTTCATCAGTTCGTATTGGAGGAGATTCTTTTGACTCATCTATAGTAGATTATATTAGAAAGAGACATAATTTGGTAATTGGTTTGAGAGCAGCTGAAGAAATAAAAATTAATATTGGCGCTGCTATTGAAACGAATCAAGAGGAATCTATTGGCATCAGAGGCAAGGATCAATTATCAGGCATTCCTAGAACTATTTCAATTAGCTCTAATGAAATTGCAAATGCTATTGAACCACAATTGACAGAAATTGCGCTCACTATTGTTTCAGTATTGGATAAAACACCACCGGAGCTCGCTGCAGATGTAATTGACAGAGGCATAATGGTTACAGGTGGAGGAGCTCTACTGAAGCTGATCGATAGATTGCTTTTAATTGAAACTGGTGTCCCCATACATTTATCAGATTATCCGCGGCATGTTGTTGCAGAAGGAGCTTTGCTAGGGCTAAATTTTGCAGATTCAATTGCCCGTTCATTTTCCTATATGGATGAAATTTTTTCAGCAACTAACGATTAGTTAACCATTTTCTATAAATAGGACCAACAAAAATGAATCCAGAAAAACCACAAGAGAAATAGATTGAAATTGATAGCAAATAATTGATTATTATTAGTGATTCGAAAATCAAAACATTTACTCCTGCAATTATCCATAAAATCAAAATATATCTTGCTAAAACAATCTTCGGTCTTTTTTTCGCGGCATCAGAATGAATATAATGCATGCCTAAATTCATTCCGATAAATAAAAGTAGGAGAAAAATAAAATTAGAATTTAAAAATATCAACATTGCAATTAATAAATACAAGATTAATAAATAAATTAATTTATTTTTCAATTTTTCTCCGATAATTATTGAGTAAGAGTACGCTTAGGTATAGGAAGATCATTTGGAGGTTTAAATTCAACGGTTTCCTGCGCAACTGTTATTGTATCAATTTTTTTTATGCCCTTTTGAATTAATAAATTTATTATTGGGTCCAATAATTCATCTGGAACAGATGCACCTGCAGTTAAACCAATAATACCTACATTTTTAAACCATTGTTCTTCTATTTCTTCAATACCTTCTATGCGATATGCAGTTACACCAGCACTTCTAGCATGCTCCATTAATCTTACTGAATTACTTGAGTTAGGCGAACCAACTACTAATATAAGGTCAGTTTTTTTTGCCAATTCTTTTACTGCAGCTTGTCTATTTGTTGTTGCATAGCATATATCATTTCTGATTTCTGCAGCAGGGAATTTGCTATTAATATTTTCAATAATATCATGCGTATCATCTACTGAAAGAGTTGTTTGAGTTACAACAAAAATTTTATCTGAGTTTACATTTAATGTATTTACCTCTTCTATGGAATCCACGACAGTTGTTTGCTTTGGCGCTTCACCTAATGTTCCTTCTACTTCATCATGCCCTCTATGGCCCACAAGTAAAATGTCATAACCATCTTTAGCTGCTTTTTTTGTTTCTAAGTGAACTTTGGTTACTAAAGGACAAGTTGCATCAATAATTTTTAATTTTTTATTTTTTGCCTGTTGCATAATTAAGGGCGAAATTCCATGTGCGCTAAAAACAATTCTTGCACCTTCAGGAACTTCATTAATTGAATCAGTGAAGATTACTCCTCTTTTTTTGAAGTTTTCTACAATATAAGTATTATGAACAATTTCGTGATATGAATATATAGGAGGTTTTTCATGATCAAGTAAGTAATTTAACACTTCAATTGCCCTAACAACTCCTGCACAAAAACCACGAGGCTCAGCAAGCAATAAAGTATGAGGTGTTATTTTATCCATAAGCTGCTTATCCAAAATATAATTATTTTGTTACAGTATATTTTATCTAAGTCTTATTGAACGTAAAAATTAATAGAAAGTTAATTAAATAACAAGTATGCAAAAAATGAAGATTGATATTTTAAACTTATTAAGCACGCCATTTTTACCAAACGTATTTGAAGATTTATTGCAGTATAATAATTATTCTGAAAAAATAATCATTCAATTATTTCCTAGTATAGATACTCAAGGGTTTATAAATAATGCAATGTACATTAATGATATGTCACTTGGTCCAGTTGAAGATATAATTGAAGTTAACCAACATAGAGTTTTTTTTGAGAAAAATGAATTTGCCTATTTTAATGAATTGATTCATATTCTTGATATTTTTCAATATCAACAGCCGCAGATGCTTTTAATTCTTGCTGCTCTTCAAGAAGCATTCAATCATTTAAATTTAGGAGGAAAAGGAGATAAAAATAAGCGAAAATATACTGAAAATGAATTTAGAAATAAAAAAATTAATTTCTCTCTTTTAAATCAAGATGAATTTATTTACAAAAAAGAATTTAAAGAAATTTTTGAAACTAATTTAGTGCCTGATCTATATTTAGGTATAGCAAAGTTTAATGATTATTTGAACTTTATTTGGGAACACCTGAAGCATTTATATGCTTTCCCTGAAATTAGAAAGCGTAGTAGAGGTTTATATTATTATGCTTTATCATCAAGCAAATATTTTGCATATACTATAAAAAGTGATCTAGAATATTGCTTACAAAATGAAATTGATAAAAATGACATTGAAGAAATTCAACTTATCTTGCAGTCAAATCTTTTTATGTATTCAATTATGATAATGCATTGTACTGCTATGCGAGTAGGGCTAGGCTACAATAAAAAATTAGTAGTAAAAGGGTAATATATAAGTGAATGATTTTGTTACTGATGAATTTAATTTTCAAGATTATGTTAACAATTTATACCCAGATGATAAAATTGGTTTTTTGGCATCAGCTGAATTTGTCAAGATGCAACAAATTTATAGGGGTTCCAATTATGTCTATTTAACACTTTTACAGAATAGTTTAGGCGAACAATTATTAGCTGTTTACAAACCGGTGGATGGTTTAATGCAATTATTTGATTTTGATATTTACACTTTACCAAATAGAGAATTGGCAGCTTATGAAATTGATCAATTCTTAAAATGGTCTATTGTACCTTCTGTAGTTGTAAGAGATGGCCCTATGGGTATTGGATCATTGCAAGAATTTGTTAATCATGATCCATCAAAAAACTATTTTCATTTTGCCGAAAATGAAATTAACAAAGACCAGTTAATTAAAATTGCCATTTTTGATTTATTGATCAATAATGCAGATAGAAAAGGTGGCCATATTATTGAAAATATGTCTGGGGCATTGTGGGGCATTGATAATGCACTGACTTTTCATTCAGAAAAAAAATTAAGAACAGTTATTTGGGATTATGCAAATCAAAAGATTGAAAAAAAGCTTATTAACAAGCTTGTTGATCTAAAAAAAGCTTTAAATCAAAATGAGCTAAAATTGGAAAATTTACTTTCTCAAGATGAAATCTATGCATTAATTGAACGTTGTAATGAAATAATTAATGAACCAGTTTTACCCAATATATATCCATGGCGATGTTGGCCATGGCCACTAATTTAATTTTATTAAAGCTTTTAATTGCATGCAGGTTCTTGATACTAGTTCTTTAATTATTTTTTTAGATGAAAACCTTTGTTTAAGCATTAATACATCATCTTTTTTACCAGCTACAATCGTGCCTCGCCACTTTTGTATATTTTTTGGATTCTCTGGTAAGGGAATTTTACCATCTAATTCATTTTTAATTTGAATCCAAGTTTTTTTTGATTTAAGCCAAGTCTCCTTTTTTGCTGCTCGCAATAATGCAATACCTGCTACTATATCCCATAGCCGCATATTATTTAAATAAGCACCATCAATGACACCTACGGCTAATAATGCTATTTCAAATACAGCAGAACCACTAACTCTCACATCTGTTTGGTTACTACGTGCAGGTACTGCATAAGGTAGTGTGTGCAATTTTCTTTTCACAGACTTATTATTTTTTGCTATTACAATTTCTTGGTTATTAAATTGCAATTCTCCAAAAATATTTCCATGGTATACTCCAGGTATGAGCTTGTGCGAAGTTGATAGCCATATAGCGCCTACAATTGGACTATTTTTATACATCAATCCAATAGAGCATCCAAAAATTGGTAAATTATTGATAAAATTGGTCGTTCCATCAATTGGATCAATTACCCATGTGTATGATTCAGTTGTAGATCCAGTTGCATCTTCTTCTTCGCCAATGATTGAGTGTTCAGGATAGTGACGCCTTAATTGGTTTCTAATAAATGACTCTATCATTTTATCAGAGTCCGAAACTGGATTATTTGGTATTTTGGTTTGTTTTGCTTGACCTTTATATGAAATTTCTCCAGGATTTATCAATGCGTTAATAATTTTTTGTCCTGATTCAGCTGCTAGTTCATATGCAAAGTTTTCGAGTTTTTTAATATCTTGCTTGCTTGGCCTCATATTATTTCACTTTCATAATTTTTATTTCATACCTACTTTTATCACCATGCTGCCTGGTTTATTTTTATTATCTAATAGTTTTTGATGAGACAAGCCAATTTGATCAAAATCTAAGATTTCAGCAATTGTTGGAGTCACTTTTTTTGTATGTACAAGTTGATTCATACCAAGGCAATCGCTTGGATTTGCAAAATGGGACCCTTGCAATCTTTTTTGCTTGACCCATAAATACCTTAAATCAACATCTGCATTATAACCTGATGTCCCTCCACAAATTACAATCATCCCTCCTGTATCACACACATAAATTGATGTCGGTATTGTATCCTGCCCAGAATGTTCAAAAATGATACGAGGCTTGCGTTTTTCTCCTAACTCTTCATAATACGTATTTAAAAAACGTTTTGCTTCTAATGTCCAATTTTTCATTTCTGCATTATTATTTATATTTGGCAACCTACCCCAATGCGTGTAATGCTTCCTATTAATGGTCCCTTGGGCACCAATGCTCTTACAGAATTCTTCTTTTTCTTGATCAGATACTACTGCAATAGGAATAGCATCAAATGCTTTACATATTTTGATAGCCATTTCTCCTAATCCTCCAGCACCTCCCCAAATTAATACTGGATCTTTTTGATTTAGTTGGTGAGGCGGAAATCCTATTAATTGTCTATATGCAGTTGCGCCAGTTAACATATAGCAAGAAGCCTCTTCCCAGCTTAGATGGGATGGTTTGTTATAGCACTGAAAATCTTTTACTAATGCGAATTGTGCAAATGAGCCATAATTTGTATCGTAACCCCATATTCCAGCAGTTTCAGATTCCATTGGATCTTTGCCACCTATGATATCTTTTGCATTTTTATCCCAAACGCCACATGCAATCACAACTTCATCACCGATAGCAACATTATCAACTTTTTCTCCTATTGCCCAAACAATGCCAGAGGCATCTGAACCACATATATGGTAATCCTCTTTGTACCCTCTTCTTTCATTTTGCTTGATAACATCTACAGGATTACCTAGTGCTGCCCATACACCATCATAATTTACACCTGCAGCCATGACTGCAATGAGCACATCATTTTCACCTATTTCAGGGACACTAACTTTTTCAATTTTAAATGCATCAATTGGGCGACCATAATTTTCTTGCCGTAATACTGCGGCATACATTTTTTTAGGCGTTTCTCCAATTTTTGGAAGTGAACCAAGTGGGTATATTTCATTGACCATGGCAAAATATTAACAGATTTTACTAATAATGAAAAAGGGCTTAGATATTCTATCTAGCCCTTTTTCATTATTGTATTAGTCCTCAGATAATACAATTGATTAGTTAAATTGGAGGTTTAACTATTCCTTACCAGCAAAATTTTCACCATGTAAACTCATATTTAATCCTGCATCTTCTTCATCTGAGCTGACTCTTATGCCAATCGTAATGTCAATCAACTTAATAATTGCATAAGAGAGTATGAATGAATAAGCTAACGTAATAATTATTGCAACTAATTGATTAACAAATAGATCAGCATTTCCTAGAAATAATCCATTTGCACCAGCAGAATTGACTGCAACATCTGCGAGTAATCCAAGCATAAGCGCACCTACAACACCACCAATAAGATGCACAGCTACGACATCTAAAGAGTCATCATAATTAAATCGTTCCTTTAATTGAACAGCTGCTGGACAAATTACTCCTGCTGCAATTCCAATTAATAATGCAGAGAAAGGAGTAACAAAACCTGCTGCAGGAGTAATAGCAACTAAACCAGCAACGGCTCCAGAAGCGAAACCAATTGAAGTGGGTTTTTTGCCTCCAAGTGCTTCATATGCTATCCATCCTAGAGCAGCAGCACCTGCAGCAATTTGCGTGGTTACAAAAGCATTTGCAGCAACATTATCAGCAGCTAATGCTGAACCTGCATTAAACCCAAACCAACCAAACCACAGCACTCCTGCGCCTAAAAGCACTAAGCTAGGTCTAACAGGATCTGTTCCACTATCTTTTCTTTTTCCCAAAACAATTATTGCAGCAAGAGCAGCAGCACCTGCATTAATATGCACTACTAAGCCACCAGCAAAATCCAAAGCTTCTATATTGTTGCCAATGAATCCTCCACCCCATACCATATGAGCCATTGGAGAGTAAACAATTATTGACCATAGTGCAATGAAAATAACCCAAGCACTGAATTTCATTCTTTCAGCCACAGCTCCTGCAATCAAAGCTGGAGTAATAATTGCAAACATCATTTGAAAAATCATAAAAACGTTATCTGGGATTGTTAGACCAAATGCATCATTTGATTGTCCTAAATTGAACAATCCAAAATAATGAAGGTTGCCTATTATGCCTCCAATATCTTCTCCAAATGCTAATGAGAAACCAACTAACATCCAAACCACAGTGATTACTCCAAGAGCAACAAGGTTTTTCATTAGCATGGCTAGAGCATTTTTTGTTCTTACCATTCCTCCATAAAAAAATGCTAAACCCGGTGTCATTAATAGCACTAAAGCTGAGCTTGTAAGTATCCAAGCTGTATCCCCTGTATCCATATAAACCTCCATATAAATTAATTCTTGTCTAGATATTAGTTATAAAATGTTACAATAATGTTTCAGAAATATTTCTGGAAGATTAAATATGAAATTAGATGTAAATGAACCAAAACCATTTTTAAAGTGGGCAGGTGGTAAGTCAAGTGTTCTGAGCTCTCTCCATAGTTATTTGCCAGAACATTTTTCTAATTATCATGAACCAATGATTGGCGGGGGAGCTTTTTTCATAGATCTTAAGAAAGATAAAAATACCAAAAGAAAATTCTTTATCGGTGATTATAATGATGATTTAATTCATACCTATTATATTGTTAAAAATGATGTTAACGAATTGATAAAACACTTAAAAAAAAATTGAAGAAATTTATCTGGGTCATAATTTGACTGATAGAGAAAAATATTATTATGAGATGCGTGCTTATGAACCCTTAAATCCAGTTGAAAAAGCAAGTAAATTTATTTTTTTAAATAAAACATGTTTTAATGGTTTGTATAGAGTTAACAAGGTTGGAAAATTTAATGTACCACACGGTAAATATAAATCGCCAAAAATTTGTGATGCTGATAATTTACTAGCAATTTCTAATTTATTAGATGATGTTAATTTACAACAACATGATATTCGGAATGGTTATGCGGATGCAAAAGCAAAAGATTTAATTTATTTAGACCCTCCGTTCTATCCAATTTCAAAAACTGCAGATTTTACTAGCTATACATCAAATAAATTTTTACATGACGAACAGCTTAATTTAAAGTTTCTGATTGATGATCTAACAAAAAAACAAATATATGTAATGTTGTCAAATTCCGATCATCCTTGGATTATTGGTGCATACCAAGCAAGTAATTATAATATTCAATACATTCAAGCAAGAAGGTCATTGTCTTCCTCAGTAAAAAGTCGTGGGCAAATTAATGAATTAATCATTACGAACTATCAACTTGTAAATGAAAATTTATGAATCTTGCTTAAGAGATTGAATTTCTTTTGTTGCATACTTTATAAATCTAGATTCAGCACCAAGCATTATCATCTTAAAACCAATATCTTTATATTTTTCTGAAAATTCCAAACTATGTGTATGTATTCCGGGAATGACATTATGCTTAATGCATGCATCAAAGATCTTCATTATGGCATCATGATGTTCTTGAGCTTGATTATCTCCAGTTGGCTCAACGCCAATTGCATAAGCCAAGTCAGATGGACCAATATAAGCAGCATCAATTCCTGGAGTTGAAAGAATTTCATCAAGGTTGTTTAATGCTTCTTGAGTTTCAATCATTACAATGCATAGGACTTCATCATTTGCAAAATCTTTATAATCTGAACCCCAGGAATATGCAGCTCGTGCTGCTCCTGAAGATCTTTTACCTGCTGGGGGATACTTACATGACGCAACAGCTTTTTCGGCATCTGCTTTATTATTGATTAATGGAATAATTACTCCATATGCTCCAGCATCTAAGACTTGCATTATTTGATATGGTTCATTCCATGGCACCCTAACTAAAGGAACACAATCTGTAGTTGCAATTGCTTGAATCATTGGCACTGCATCACCAAAATCAATGAGCCCATGTTGCATGTCAACACATAACCAATCAAAGCCACAATTTGCCATTATCTCTGCATTAAGTGAAGAATTTACAGTTAGCCAACCACCAACTGCAATGTCATCTTTTTTCCAAATTTGTTTTATTTGATTCTTTTTCATGAAATTATTTATAGCATATTCAATTATTGATTATATAATAAGATTTAATATTTTTGTGGAGTTAATTTGAAAAGACCTGTTTTATCAGCAATGATTGCTCATGGCACAGTTCATATGATCGAAGTGACATTCGCTGCCGTTTTGATATATGTAGGGCAAGAATTTGATATTGGCTTAACTGCTCTTGGTTCTTTAGCAACAGCTGGAACAGTGCTATTTGGTGGCACAGCTATTGTTGCAGGTTTTTTATCTGACAAGCTTGGTGAAAAGAAATTAATTGCTCGCTCGCTATTTGCAGCCGCTATGCTTTCTTTGTTAGTGGGATGGTCTCCTAATTTATATGTATTATCTGTTTCTTTATTGTGTCTTGGTGCTGTGATTGGCCTTTATCATCCTCCTGGTACTGCAATGGTAGCTATTATGGCTACAAATCGAGGAAGTGGCTTGGCTAAGCATGGAGTGGCAGGAAATATCGGCTTAGCTACTTCGCCAGCCCTTGCAGTATTTATTGCGTCAACATTTGGTTGGCGTTATTCCTTTTATGCTGTTGGACTCATAGCCATTATTGCTTATTTATTTTTTCAAAAATTTGCACCGTCTAAAGAAGAAGTTATAGAAAGACAAAAAGAACTTGGATTAATCGATAATCAAAATGATGAAAATGTTACTAAGAGCTTTGCTTTCAATTTGGATTTAATGACAAATACATTCAGGGAATGGTCTGAAAAAAGACTGTTATTGATATATGTAACTATTATAGCTAATGGATTTATCTATAGAGGTGCGTTAACATTTTTTGCATTGCATATTGCCAATCAGCTAGGTATTAAAATATTTTCCTATGATAGTTCTGTAATAGCAGGTAGTTTGACTACCATGTTATTGCTTACGGGTATTCTTGGACAATTTTTTGGCGGTTTCTTAGCTGACAAAATGAATACTGCTGGAGCAGCATTATTGTTTAATGTTATCCTTGTTCCCGCTTGTTTGATCATTGGCTTTTCTTCTGGATGGACTTTGATTATTTTTATAGCTGTTTTTGTCATTTTTAATTGGGGCCAACAACCCATCGCAAATAGTTTGATGGCAAGTTTTGCTCCTCAAGGAGCTATTGGTAAGGCATTTGGATTGCAGTTCTTTCTTGGCTTTGGGGTAGCGTCTGTTGCTGGAATAATTTGCGGATATGTTGCTGAGCTATTCGGTACAGATGCAGTTTTTTATTTGTTAGCTGGTATGGCCTTGCTTTCCACCTTGGCATTCTATTTTATTTGGCTTATTGATATGAACAGTAAAAAAATATTGCGAAATGAATAATTAATTAGTTGTATTTGATACCAAAGTGCGTGATTTTTCTTCAGGAATGTTAGTGAACTTTTTAATATGACGTAAAAAAAAGTTCTTCAAAATATTATTTGTTTCTTGACCTACACTAGAGCCCCAGCCACCGTGTCCTCCATTTTCTATAGTGATTAAATTATATTCCACAGTTTGATTAGGATATATTTCTTGTAATTTATTTAGATATATTAATGCTTGCTCATAATAGACAACTTGATCTTTATCTCCATGTATTATTAGATGAGGCATTGGAATACCCTCACCTAAGTAAGTTATTAAACTAATTGCGGATAAAAGATTAGGCACAACAACTCTAGGCTTTGCCCCGGTAGGTTGCTGAGTCAATTTTATTGCATCACTATGTCCAGAAAAATTAGCCGCTGCTTGTATATTAGAAGAATATTCAAGATTGCCTCCAACGTTTCCCTCTAAATTGATAGATCGTTCATTAATTGTGTAATTTTGTAATCCACTTGTAGCTGCTAAAAGACCAACTGAAGCACCTCCTGCAGAATTGCCATATGCACCAATGTTCTCAGTAGTTAAATTATATTTTTTTTCATTAGCCCGTAACCATCTGATTGCAGCTTTTTGATCATGAAGAAAGTTGGGGAATAATCCCGCTACTCCAAGACGATAATTAATAGACGCATATGCAAATCCCGTATTCAGGAGGCTTATATTCGGGCTTTCTCTTTTCTGGCCTGCAACAAAACCTCCACCATGCACATGAACAATTAATTCATATGATTCATCACTCATACAATCCTCAAGCACTTTTTTATTTTTACACGGTATCCACAGATTGAGCGTTTGACGAATATTATTAGTATTTGCATAATCTAGATCTATGCATTCAATATGATTATCTTTTAAAACACAATTATCAAATATTTTTTTTAGATTTTGATTTTGTAATTTCTGCTCTTTAATTACTTCTTTCACAGTTTCCTTAACTGGCTGAGGCATAGTCTCCTTGACTGGTTGTGATGTAGGCTCCTTGATAGTTTGTAAAACTGGCTGAGAATTATTTTGTTGATCCTGAGATTTTGTATCTGAAGCTGTATCTGAACAACTTATCAATAAGCCTGGCATGATTATTAATAAGTTAATCAATAAAATGGTTGGTGTATGTTTATTCATTGTATATTCCAATTTAATCAAATTGACACTTAAAGCAAGTGCAGCTTTTTAAAAAATCATTAAAATTTAATCAAGCGCTTGATAGGAAATATAAGTTAAACTATCATTATTAAAAATTTGGTGATAATTATGTTTGAATCTGGTGTAATTTCTGAATTAGTCTTTGCATTAATGATCCTGGTCTTTTTCGGCTTGCTCAGTTTTGCAAGTATTTTTTTATTAAAAAGAGTGATTAATAAATTAACACAATCTACTGAGTCAACTTTGGATGATCAATTAGTCAATAGTTTGAAGCGGCCAGTATTTTTTGTAATTATTGGCCAAGGTATTTTTATTGCTATTGATTCTATAAACAGCCTTATAGAATATCAAAGTTACATTGATAATTTATGGATGACGTTTAATGTTGCCATAAGTCTTTTGATTATAAGAAAAACTTTTGATAGTTTTATTACTTGGTATGAAGCAGAGTATATTTTTAATCCTTCTTTTTCTGGTAGTAGCAAATTACAAATATTTATTAATCGTTCTAATCTACCAATTATTAAACGTATTGTTAATTTTGTTTCTTGGCTTGCAGCATTTTTAATCCTTTTAACTATGATGGGTATTTCAATTAGCCCTTTATTGGCTGGATTGGGAATTGGGGGATTTGCTTTTGCTTTAGCTGTACAACCAATTTTAAGTAATGTTATTGCGAGCTCTTATATGCTTTCAGATTCATCTGTGAGAGTAAACGATTTTATTGAAATAGATGGAGGCCCAACTGGCTGGGTTGAAGATATTGGTTGGAGAGCTACAAGATTACGCACTTTTGATAATAACTTAATCATGATACCTAATTCCCACTTAGCTGATGCTACCGTGACGAATTTTGATGCAGTTGATTCTCCAATGGATGTCAAAGTTGAAACTGGCGTTGCTTATGAGTCCAATTTACAGAGAGTTGAAGAAGTTTGCTTAGACGAATTGGCAAAAATTATTGAAGAAAATGAACAAGCAGTTACTACTCGTCAACCTTTATTTTTGTTTACTGAATTTGGAGATTCTAATATTAATTTTTTGGTAAAGATTCGTGCGGTGAATAGACGCGATGTTGGTTCTTTGAAGCATATTGTTATAAAAAGATTACATCAAAGATTAGAAAATGAAAATATTGTCATTAATTACCCAGCTCGTCGAATATTAATTGATAAAGACAACAGTTTGTAATTTTGCATGTTTAATTTGATTATGGATAAAGAGGTGGTTTTTTTAATCCACTTGTTTCTTCAAGTCCGAACATAATATTCATGCATTGTAAGGCATTTCCACTTTGTCCTTTGAGTAAATTATCAATTGCAGAAAATATGACAGCATGAGTGCCTGATGCATCAACTTTTACTGATATATCACAATAATTAGAACCTCGAACATTTTTTATTGTTGGCAAACTGTCAACTATTCGAACAAATGGCTCCGATTTATAATACTCTTTGAAAATCTTTAATATTTGCTCTTCGGAAGTTTTTTGCAATAAATTAAGATGTATTGTAGACATAATTCCTCTAGTAGTTGGAATGAGATGTGGTACGAATTGTAAACTATTGATTGGTGTACCAATATTTGAAATTATATTTACGACTTCTGTAACATGTTGGTGTCCTAATGCTCGATAGGGCACAAAGTTACTTTCCATATTTGAAAAATGCATTATTTCACTTAAACTTTTTCCAGCTCCTGATGTTCCAGTAACTGCATCGATTACGATATGGTCAGTATTGATTAGTTTTTGATTATTTAACGGGGCAAGGCCCAAAATCATTGATACAGCAAAACAACCAGGATTGCCAACAATTTGCGCATTAGCTATTTTTTCTTTATTCAATTCTGGAACACCATAAACTGATTCATTTAAGTAATCAGACATTGCATGGTCTATTTGTTCAATTTTAGGGTGTTTTTCAGCATATTCTTTATAATCTTGCGTTGAAGAAAATCTAAAATCTCCTGAAAAATCAATTATTTTTATCTTGTTTTCTATCTTTTCTTTAAAAATTGTTTCTAATGTATTTGATGCAACTGAATCAGGAGTTGCAAAAACAATGATGTCGCAATTGTCACAAATTAATGTAGATGACGCCTCTTTTATTTTCATTCCAGATAAGCCATTAATATGAGGATAATAATCATCAATAGTCTTACCAAAGCTCTCCTTAGTAAGTAAACTTGTAATTTCAAAATTTGGATGGCTCAATAACAACTCAATTATACCAATGCCACCGTAACCAGTAGCTCCAATGATTTGAACTTTTATTTTGTCTTTCATTATTTACCTCTGCAAATTGCCATTGACTACTTAATTAGCAATCAGTGCTCAATTCAGACTCTTTTTAAAGTATTATATAAGTAATTATGGATAAATTTGAGCAATTAAAACAAAAAAACTGGGTATCATTATTTCTTCTCAATGAAACAGAACTACTTAATCTATGTAGAGTGGACAATTTTTTATCTTCAAAACCAGGAGGGCAACACCGTGATAAGAAGGCTTCATCTGTCAGACTTACTCTATTTAATGGTGACATTGTTACAACTTCATCTGACAGCAGATCTTATCAGACAAATCAAAAATATGCTGTAAATAAGTTAAAGATAGAAATTATATGTAAATACCGTTCAGAAATTTCTATTAAAAAGTGTATTAATTTATTTCATCTAGAACAATATTTTACTGATGTTTGGTTAGTTAAAAATGGCAGAATTAATATCGCTACAAATAATAAAAATTATCTTATTTTTGCAGCGATAATTTTAGACAGTCTATATATTCATGAATGGAATTTTCAAATAGTTGGTAAAATATTTGGAGTTACTGCATCACATTTAGTTAAATTTTTGTCTAAGGAAAAGAAATTATTTGTTTTTGTAAATATGGAACGTCAAAAGCTTGGGATGAGGCCTTACAATTAGTTCTATGATTTACCAATGTCCCAGCTGATTATTTTCTTTGCTTTCACCTTAACATTGACTCTTTTTTCTGCATGTTTTCTAACATCTTCTATTGTTCTAGATGACTTATATTTTTTATTTATTTGATTAATGTTCTGAATAATTAATTCTTTATCTGAACTAATTTCTGCATCACCTTGAATGATTAGCCCATGTAATTCGTTATATTTTGTGCCAGCTTCCAGCATGAGCACAATCCTTTTATCTCTCATTAGGTTAATTATTTTTTGTGATTTATTGTAACTTGTAAAATTGATTTCATTATTTTCATCAACTATAAACCACATTGGCACTAAGTGCGGAGTACCATCTTTGTTAATTGTCGCCAGATTAATTATTTGACTGCCTTGAATTAACTTTATTTTTTTTTCATCATCTAGTTGATACTTTTTCTTATCTCTAGGCATTTTTTTCCTAAATATCTTTTTTTCTTCTATTATGTTATATTTACATAACTAAATGCGGTGGTAAATATGGATCAACCTTTAAATGGAATTTGTGTAGTAGAAATTAGTGATTCTATTGCTGGTTCTGCTTGCACAAAAACCTTTTCCGATTATGGTGCTCGTGTTATTAAAGTTGAACCATTTTCTGGAAACAAAATTAGAAGAATGCCTCCATTTAAACAGGATATTCCAGACATCAATGGAGGCGGGTATCATCTTGCATTTGATACAGGAAAAGAATCAATTATATTAGATTTTTCGACAAATTCAGGCATTGAAGTGATTGATAGGTTATATCAATTGGCTGACTTAGTTATTTTTGATACTACAGTAGAAAAAACAAAAAAATTACGAAGCATAATAAATGACGACAATTATCCTAGCACAGTCTCAATTACGCCACATGGCATGTCTGGTCCATTTCAGGATAGAATTGAAAATGACATGTCAATCCTTGCATGGACAACTAGGATGTATAGGAATTCAATGGACAATATGGAGCCTCTACGTAATGCGCCTGGTTCTACCCTTGTACAAATTGGCCATACTGCTGCTGCTGTAGCAATGGGCATCTACTGGGGTCATAAACATGATGAGATAAGAAGAGACGCAGAGGTTGCTGGCGTAGAAGCAATTTTAGGAAACGTTGATACTGGTTTTGTAAGTTGGATTTTTACTGGAAATTTACCTGAAAGAATTGGGGGTCAATTAAAAACAAGATATCCAACAGGAATTTATCCTTGTAAAGATGGATATATTATTTTGTCTGCAAATGAAGAACCCTGGTTCTCTAGACTTTGCAATGCGATAGGTCATCCAGAAATTTTAGAAGATGATCGTTTTACTAAAGATAGAGAAAACAATTGGCCAGCATTTATGGAATATTTGGGCCCCTATTTAGATAGTCATGATAAAAATTATATTTTTACACACCTACAAGAACATGGTGTAATGGTTGCTCCTGTTCTTAATGCATCAGATCTCCTTGATGATCCTCAAGCAAAAGCCAGGAGCTCTTTTCTTAAAATAGATTCTGCAATTGGCGAGCATACTCTAGCTGGGGCACCTTTTCATTTGAACAAGATGAATGATGATAGCTTTCGATTATTGGCTGCTCCAAAGTTAGGCGAACATACAAATACATTGCTTCACGAGATTGGCTACACAAAAGATGAAATTATTGCACTTTTTCGTGCAAAAATTATTGGGTAATATTATGGGTAATAAATCACTTCAAGGATTAAAAATAGTCGAAATGACCGAGGCATGGGCTGGCCCTGTTTGCGCCTCATTGATGGGTGATATGGGTGCAAATGTAATTAAAATTGAATCTTTTCCAAGACATTCATTAACAAGGCCAACTTCTCCAAGATATGCAACAATGCCTGGGGAAGGGCCTGTGTACGAAAGAGATGCATTGCATCATCAGGGCAATAGAAATAAACGCAATATGGCAATAGATATAAGACAAGAATCTGGTAAAAAAATTTTAAAAAAAATACTTTCGGATGCTGATATTTTTATTGAAGGGTATGCTGCAGGGAAAATTGAAAAGCTGGGTTTTGGTTGGAAAGATGTTCAAAAAATTAACCCAAATATCACTATGATATCTATTGCAGGATGGGGGCTAGAAGGCCCATACAAAAAAATGGTTACTTTAGGAGCCGGACTTGATGCTACAACAGGCCACTTATCTTTACGTGGATACCCTAAAGGGGATTTTGTTGACACGCATCCAAACTTTCATTCTGATGCAACGGGTTCATCAACTATATTTTTTGCTGCATTAACGGCTTTATTGCAACGCAAAAAGTTAAACAAAGGAACATTTATTGATCTTTCGCAGTGGGAAGGATTAGTTTGGCAATTCCCAAGTATTTTAGCAGAATGGACAATGAATCAACGGATACCTGATAGATTAGGCAATAATGATCCGCACATTGTTCCTCATGGGGCATACCGTACAAATGAAGATGATAAATGGGTAGTTGTAGCTGCAGAAGATGATGAACAGTGGAAAAGTTTATGCAGGGTAATAGGTAAAAATGAGTGGTCAGAACTTACACATGAATATTCTAGTATTGTAGGAAGAATGCGAGGAAGAGAAGAAATTGATGTAGCCATTGAATCATTTACGCAACAATATGATGGTTTTAGTATTGCAGAAACTTTACAAGATAATAATGTTATAGCATCTCCAGTAGTTACTCCTCCAGATGTCCTTCTTTCTAACCAACTTCACGAAAGATCTTGGCATCAAACAATTACCCACAAATGGACTGGGCCAATTATGGTCGGCGGGTTTTTATGGAATGTAGAACCAGATGTTTTAAATTGGGATATTCCCACTGCATTAGTCGGCCAACATAATGAAGAGATTTTAAATGAATTAGGCTTTAATGAAGAACAAATTGCTGAATTCTATAAAAGTAGAATCATTGGTAATCAATATGATGATTAATTTATATTAGACAATAACCCATTTTCCTTTTAATTTTCCTATAATTACTATAGTATTTATTCTTAGTATTTCAATTTCATGAGAAAATTATGACACAACCTTTAGATGGATTAAAAATTATTGAAATTGGCGGCACTGTAAGTGTTGCTGCAGCAGGAAAAAAGTTTGCAGACTTTGGTGCCGATGTGATTAAAATTGAACCAACTAAAATAAGCGAAGTAAGAAAAATCGCTCCATTTCCTGATGATATTTTTCATATTGATAAAGGAGCAGTGCATTTAGCATTTGATTCAAGTAAAAGATCAATTGTTGTTGATCACTTAACGAATTCAGGAAAAGAGATCATTCAAAGACTTGGAAGCAAAGCCAATCTGATTATTATGGATATTCCTCCTATAGAAGCTTCTGATATAATAAATATTTTTAAAGATGGCGACAATCTTTTAACAAATATTGTAACTATTACCCCTCATGGCATGACAGGCCCTTATAGAGATAGAATTGAAAATGACCTTACTTTATTTGGCTGGTCTACTAGATCTCATAGACATTCAATTACAGGCAGAGAGCCACTTCGATATGGCCCTTATGCTGGAGTTGTACAAATTGGTTCAACTGCTGCAGCTGTTGGCATGGCGGCAATTTGGGGTAGTCGCAGTGAAGGAATGTCGCGTCTTATTGATGTTTCTGGTGTAGAGGCATTGATGGGCAATGTTGACAGTGGTTTTTTTCTCTGGGCAGTTAATGGTGCTTTACAACCTCGTTCAGCTGGCCAATCAAGAGGACTTTATCCAATGGGAGCTTACAAATGTAAAGATGGGTATATGCTTTTTTCCGCTGGAAGAGATCCTGTGTATTCACGTCTATGTAATGCAATTGGTAGGCCTGATTTGTCTACTGACAAGCGATTTACAGATCCAGTTGAAAAACCCAAGAACTTTGAAGCATTTAAAGAAATACTTGAAGAATGGCTTGCAACAAGAACAAAATATGAGGCTTTTGATGAATTGCAAGAAAAAGGAGTGATGTGTTGCCCCGTTCTTGACGCGTCTGAGCTAGAAAATGATCCACAATCTGTTTATAGAAAATCTTACATTACTAGAAATCAAGATGGCATCGGTGACATAACTATTGCAGGGCCTCCCTTTAGAATGAATGGACTACATTCAGATGCATGGCAATCAAAACCTGCTCCAAATTTTGCTGAACATACGAACGAAATCTTAAAAGAGCATGATTATAGTACGCAAGAAATAATTGCTTTATTTCGTGCAGGTGTTACAACTTAGTGAAGGATTCATATGACTAGTGAATTACTTAAAGGAATTAATGTTTTAGAGATAGCTGAGGTGTGGGCTGGACCTTTCGGATGTTCTCTTATGGGAGATCTTGGCGCAGATGTTATTAAAGTTGAGAGCTATCCTCGAAAATCTGAAACTAGAAATGCTGGAGATCCTAGGCTTGATCCAAGGGTGTCTGAAGGCGAAGGTCCAATTTATGAACGCATCAACACGCATCATCATGGCAACAGGAACAAGCGCAATATTGCTTTAGACATTAGGACTCCAGAAGGGAGAGAAGTGCTTACTAGGTTGATCAGATGGGGCGATATACTTGTTGAAAGTTTTTCTGCAGGCACAATTGATAGGCTTGGGTATGGATGGGATACCGTTAAAGAGATTAATAAAAGAATTACTATGTTGTCCTTAGCTGGCTGGGGTCAAGAAGGACCATACCTTGGAAGAATTATGTTTGGTGTTGGCTTTGATGCTATGGCTGGACACTCTTTAATTAGAGGATATCAAGATGGAACTCCTGAAGAAATAATACCAATTTTACATTCTGATGCCACAGTGCCATTAACTTGGATCGTAGCTGTTCTTGGCTCATTGATGGAAAGAGATAGGACTGGTCAAGGAAGCTATATTGATTTAGCTCAGATTGAAGATTTGGCCTGGCAATTTCCTGGTATAATCTCTGATTGGAAAATGAATAACCGAGTTGCAAAACCTGTTGCCAATTCAGATCCTAGTATCGTCCCGCATGGCTGTTATCAATCATTAGGTGATGATAATTGGATTAATTTAGCAGCTGAAAATGATTCTCAATGGCAAAGCCTTGCTACAATGATGGGTCATCCGGAATGGGCAAATATTGAACATTCATGGGCTACAATTATTGGTAGAATGGATAGCAGAGAAGAAATTGACTCTCATATTAATCAATTTACTCAACAATATGATGCTTTTGATTTAGCAGACAAATTACAGTCAGAAGGTATTATTGCTGCTCCAGTATTGTCACCTCCCGATCCTCTTATGAGCCCACAGTTACATGATAGAAATTGGTTTCAAATTGTTGATCATCCGTATATTCCTGAAAGATTATTAGGAGGTTTTTTATGGAAAATTGAACCTGATGCGCCTTCTTGGGATAAACGAGCAGCTTTAGTTGGAGAAAACAATGATGAGATTTTAATGCAATTAGGTTTCTCATCTGATGATATTGCGCAAATGATAAAAAAAGAGGTCATTGGTGATTCTTATGATGAGGCAACTCGCTAAAGGAGCTTGATGTAAATGGCAAGTAAATATGATTTTTTTGAAGATTTTTTTGATCTAATAAGCTTTAAAGAGCAAGCAAAACGCAAGGCTAGATTAAATCGATTTACTAACCCTATTCAAAAATTTATTTATGCTGAGATTTCCAGTGGAATTATCATCGTCACTGCAGTCATCTTTGCATTAATTATGGCTAATTCTCCTTTAGATAACTTTTATTATGATTTTGTTCATTTAAAAATTAAGATTGCAATTGGTAGTAATATACTTGCAGGTGATCTGCATTATTGGATCAATGATGCAGCAATGGTTATATTTTTCTTTTTAGTAGGAACTGAAATTAAAAGAGAAGTATTGGTTGGAGAACTTGCTGATAAGAAAAGCTTACCTGTTCCACTACTAGGTGCCTTAGGTGGCATGATTGTGCCTGTGCTAATCTTCTTAATAATTCTCGATGATCCTGCTGCCAGGTCAGGTTGGGGAATTCCTATGGCAACTGATATAGCAATTGCACTAGGGACAATGGCTTTGTTGGGGAAACGCGTTCCTACAGGTTTAAAGGTTATATTACTTGCAGTTGCAATAGTTGATGATATTGGCTCTATACTTGTTATTGCATTATTCTATACGGAGACAATTTCCTTAATTTATTTATTGGCGGTTATTTCATGCTTGGCATTAATTTCTTTATGTAATTATATTGGTATACGTTCAGTTATTTTTTATATTTTTTTAGGAATGATTGCATGGATTTGTGCGAGTCAGTCAGGCGTGCACCCAACTATTCTTGGGGTAATATTGGGATTTATGACACCGTGGAAATCTTGGTATCCTACAAAATCTTTTCCAGAAATAGCAAATAAATTATTACTAAGAATAAATAAAAACCTAGAAGATTCTAAAGAAGACACTGATGTTGAAAAAGCTGAACAAGATTTATTGGCAATGAGTAATATTGCTTCAGAATCAGTTTCTCCCTTGCATCGAATTGAAACCTTTTTGTTACCTTGGTCAGCTTTTCTCATAGTACCAATTTTTGCATTTACTAATGCAGGAGTTTATATAGGTGAAGGGGCCTTGTCTGATGCACTTAGCTCATCCTTAACCTATGCAATCGCATTCGGCTTATTGTTCGGTAAACCTCTTGGTATAACAATTGGAGTATGGCTTGCTATCAAGTCAGGAGCAAGATTCCCAAGAGGAGTCAACTATACTAATGTTTTTGGCATGGGCATGATCGCAGGTATTGGTTTTACTGTAGCTCTGTTTATTACTGAGCTTGCTTATGTTGATGAATTGTTTTTACGAGATGCAAAAATGGGTATATTAATTGCCTCTTTTTTAGCAGCAATATTTGGATACCTGATGCTGCGAATATCTTCTAAAATTGCAGAGTAGCTTTAATGGATTTATTTACTAGTTTATTTCTTCTATTGTTTGCACTTACCATTCTTATTAGTGCTGCTTCTGAAATGGTTGAAAGCTCTATATATATCGCAAAAAAACTCAATATTCCAAAAGCAATAATTGGTGCGACAGTATTAGCTTATGGAACGTCTAGTCCGGAAATCCTTGTGTCTTTGCAGGCAAATTTAAATAATGAAGCTAGTATTGCAATAGGAAATGTTATTGGTTCAAATATTGCAAATGTTTGCATAGGCATGGGCATATTATATTTTTATGGAATAAAAAAGTTCAATATCAAACCAGATTTTACAACTTCAATTCTTTTTTTGATTTTGAGTACCTTCGTCGTTATTTTTCATATGTCTGATGGTGTCATCGCAATGCATGAGGGGTTTGTCCAAATGGGCATATTAATTGCATTAAACATCTTATTAATTCGAGAAGCTCGTAATTTTGAAAGTGAAGCACAAGTTACATTTTCTGATTATTCTTTTTATGGTTATAAAACTCATTCGATAAGTTTGATAAGTTTGATTTTAATTTTGTCTATCATCATTTTAATTTTTTCATCAAACCTTGTTGTGGTTTATGCAATTGAATCAGCTACTTTATTAAAAATTAATGCATCTTTTATAGGTTTATCAATTATTGCTGTCGGTACGAGTCTACCAGAAATTTTAGTTACTATTGCTTCAATAAAGAAAAAGGAATTTTCAATAGCAATTGGTAATATAGTAGGTTCAAATATTTTAAATATGCTAGCTGTTTTAGGTATCCCAGCATTATTTAGTACTTTTGATATTTCTTCAGGTGATCTAAATTATCAAATGATATTTTTATTTTTAAGTTCTTTATTGATCTTTATACCATTTATTATAGATAAATTTCAGAAAACTATAAGTGTTGTATATTTTTCAATGTATCTATTTACATTGTATTATTTTGGAGTTAATGCTTAAAACGACTATGTTTTTTGCATTAATAAAGAAGCAATATTTTTTAATGCTACTGTGATAAGAATGAATCCAAATATTTTTCTTAAGTTTTCTTGATCCAATGAGCCAGCAATTTGTGCTCCAATAATTGCTGCAATCACTACAGGAATAATCATTATAATTACTATTTCTTTATCAATAATTTTTTTACTGATATTTCTTGATGTCGCAGAAATTGCAGTTGCAATTACTGCAGCTAATGAAATACCTTGAGCAATAGATTGCTCAATACCCTGAATTAGTGTCAATGCTGGCACAAAAAGTACACCTCCCCCTATGCCAAGCAGGCCTCCAGCTGTACCTCCAATAAAACCAATTATGAATGTAATGAGCAGTGAGAAAATATCATTTTCCATTTAATTGCCTAGTAACAATCGAATACCAACTATAATTAGAAAGATAGAAAATATGAGTTTTAATCTACGGTCAGGAGTTACATGCATGATTTTGGACCCTATTTGCCCACCAATAATACCGCCCAAACCAAGGATTGATGCTATCACCCAATCTATATCGCCACGCATAATATATAGAGTTAATGCTGCTGTTGCTCCAAAAATTACTATGACTAATGAATTAGCATGAGCACGATGTTGTTGCATTTTTGTGAAACTTGTAAATAATGGAACCATAACTGTCCCACCACCAATACCTGTTAGCCCAGATATGATCCCGCCAGTTATACTTATTATTAAATACTTTATTTTTTTCATTTGCCTAAATCAATCTATATTATTAGCATACTCTTTTTTTAATTGACTACGTTTAATTTTCCCATTTCTTGTTCTAGGAATTTTCTTAATTGGATAGATTACATGAGGCATCTTGTAATTTGCTAATGTCTCGGCTAATGTTAATTTAATATCTTCTTCAACAAATTTAGAATTACTATTTAAAACAACTACTGCACAAATTAGCGTTTTATTTTCATGCGCTTGCATACCAAATACAGCAGATTCATTAACATTATCTAATCCATCTAATGCTGCTTCAACTTCCACGGGAGACACTCTGTATCCAAACGATTTAATTATTTCATCACTTCTACCATGAAACCAAATATAGCCATCTTCATCAATCGAAGCTGTATCACCACCGATAAACCAATCCTCTCTAAAAACCTCTTTTTCTTCTTCTGGTCTTTTCCAATAACCTAACATAAGACCTGGATCAGATTTATGTGATGCTAGTAATCCAACTTCATTGGCTTGCAAAGGAGTAGTTCCATTTTCTTCAGGAAGAATAACAATATTGCGACCTGGTTGTGGTTTTCCTGGAGAGCCTGGCTTGATTTCTATTTTTTTATGTGTAGAAATGTATGTTGAAAGCTCAGTCATACCTAATGCTTCATATAAGTCTGTACCTACCGTTGATTGCCATCCTTTTAATACTTCTTTAGGAAGAGGTTCACCAGAGCAAAGCCCATATCTCAATGAACTTAAACTTTTTTTACTAATTTCTACATATTTTAGAATTTGCCTATAGATAGTTGGTACTCCTACGAATATAGAAATCTGATATTTTTCTATCATTTCGATCCATTTTTTCGGTTCTTTTGATCCGTTATACAAATGAGAATGTCCACCTGCAAGCCACACATCCATCAATCCTACCCCTAATGTGAATGTCCAGTTCAATGTTCCAGCATGCAAGACATTATCGTCAGGTTGATAATGCTCCCATCCCTCTTTCATAAGCTTTCGACCCAGTATTGTACGGTGCGCATGCAAGACGCCTTTTGGTTTAGAAGTTGTACCTGATGTATAAACCATAAATGCTGGTTTGTCCGCCGTTGCTTTACTTGCATAGAACTTATTTTTTGCAATTGATGCATTCAATTGCTCAGGAGATATTAAGTTATAATCTCCTTTATATGTATTTTTTGTTTCTAAAGTAATAATTTCTCTTGCTTCACTGTCTTTTAACAAAAAATTTATTTCTTGATTGGATAATTCTGGAGAAGCAGGAATTGGTATTTTATCAGCTAAAATTGATGCAAAAAAGCAAAAGGCATATTCAGCTGAATGCGGCATGCGAATTAATATTTTGGAATTTGAACTTTTGACAATTTTATTTAAATTAGTTGCATAAATATTTAGAATACCCCACAATTCTTCATAACTCCATGTTTGACTATTGTTGCCATCAATAAATGTAAATGCGGCTCTGTTTTTAGCTTGCGGATCCTGGGACCATTTTTCTAAACATTCTTTAGTTAGATTAAAAATTTCATTCATTGTCATATTTTATTTCTATATAATAAGTAAATTTTTAGAATTACCAATCAAGCATATAATTAACTTATTATATAGAAAAGAGGTGTCGATTTGGAATCTGATTTTGATGTTGTTATAGTTGGTGCAGGTGTAGTTGGGCTTGCAATTGCAGCAAGCATTTCTCATAATCAACGAACATTAATAATTGAAAAGAATTCAAATTTTGGCTTAGAGTCATCTAGCCACAATAGCGAAGTAATCCATGCAGGCATCTACTACCCCATTGAGTCCAATAAACATTTGTTATGTATTGAAGGTAATAAGCTTCTATATGAATGGTGCAATAGATACCAGGTTAGGCATAAACGAGTAGGAAAAGTTGTTAATGCGATTAATCAAGGTGATTTGCAGAATCTTGAAGATGCTTGGCATTTGGCATCTGAAAGTGGCGCTAGAGTTAGAAGATTAACTCTCAATGAATTGAAGGAATATAGAAAAAATATTGCTATTGAGGACGGTTTTTTTTCTATTGATACTGGCATTCTAGATTCTGTAAATTTTTTGAAATCATTAGAATATTTTGCTAAACAAAATGAAACATTTTTTGCATATAATACTTTTCCTATCAACATTCAAAAAAATAATGATAACTTTAATATTCAGATAAAAAATCACGATGATTCTGAGGATCAAATTACTGCGGATTTGATTATTAATGCAGCTGGTCATGGTGCGCCTCAAATTGCTGCAATGACAGGGTATAAAATTAATGGGGAAGATGCTAATGTTCCAATATTTAAACAACATGTAAATAGAGGTATTTACTATGATATTGTGAACAATAAAATTAATCATTCGATCAATAATTTGATTTACCCTGTGCCAATTAATCAAGAGACTATGCAGGGCTATATTAATTCTTCAGGGGGACTAGGTATTCATTTAACAAAAACTTTGGATGGAAATCTTAAATTAGGCCCAGATGCTGAATGGCTAAATAGTGATGATGAAATGGATTACATAAATGACGGCAAAAAGGCTAAAGAATTTTATTTTGCTGGGAAAAGCATTCTTCCTAAATTAAATTTTGAAGATGTTACACCTGCACATGTTGGTTATCGCTCTAGACTTCATACTAAAGAAAATCAATATGCTGATTTTTTAATTTGGAAGGACAAACAGTATATACATTTAGGCGGCATTGAATCTCCTGGATTAACTTCAAGTTTAGCAATTGCAAAAAAAATCAAAAATTTATTATAAAACACTGATTTATTTTCCTATCGCATTTCATGACAATTTCTGATAGTTTAGTTCTTATTATTGAATATTAGTAGAATTATAATTATGACGAAAAATATATTTCCAATAGATGCAAGTCAAATTCTTTTTTTTGTGAGGTCTATTAATGAAGAAAACCCAATATATCATGATGAAGAAGATGCTAAATCAAAAGGGTTTAAAGATGTCATTGCCCCTTTAACTTTCGTAGAAGCATATCATCAGTTTGACTCTAATTATAGATTGAGGCCTAATCCAGATAAAAAATGGCCTGGGACACCAAGGAAAAAAAATATAGAACCTAAAAAGAATGATAATCAGAAAAAACAAAGCAAATCAAAAGGCGGCACTGGTCTACATGCTGAGCAACATTTTGAATATCATATGCCCATATATAATGGAGATTTGCTTCATTGGGAAGATGGTGAAGCAAAATCATGGGAAAGGGAAGGTAAAAAAGGGGGCAAACTGATTTTTACTGAATACACCACACAATTTTTTAATCAAAATAATGAATTAGTTGTTACTGCAAGAAAAGTCACTGTGGTGACTGAAAAGGTAGTAAAAGAAAAAGATGAGTAGGGATATTATGAGTGAATTGATTGATGATATCAAAGTAGGACAAGAATTCACTGAAGTAGTTGTGGAGAATTTAACTCGTACACAAATTGTACAATATGCAGGTGCATCTGGTGACTTTAATCCATTGCACACTGATGAACCATTTGCTACTGAAATAGCTGGGTATCCATCTACATTTGCACATGGCATGTTAGGCATGGCGTTAACAGGCAAATTATTAACAAAACTTTTCGATCATATAAAAATTAAGAAATTTGGTGTTAGATTTCAGAATATTATTTGGCCAGGTGATACTCTAACTACTAAGATCGTTGTTGAAAAAATTACTAAAGAAAAAGAAGAAAATTTAATTGAATTAACAATTCAAACTTTTAATCAAAAAAATGAAATTGTCTTAAGTGGTTCAGCATCTATAGAAAATAATTAATGATTATTACTTAATATTCATTATTAATTTATCATCAATTACTACAATTAATTCGTTATCAATGATTGCAATTTGGTTGAGCTTGCCTCGATTTATACCAATGCGATTAATTTCTTTTCCTGTTTGAGCATCTAAGGTTACTAAATCATTACCGATACCGAGAACTAAGCCAGACTTTGTGATAATTGGATCAGTGACGCTATTTTCATAATCAACTTGCCAATTGTAATCTCCTGTTTTTTTGTCAATGGATTTAATTGATCCATCATAATGTACTGTAAAAATACTATCTTGATTTATTGCAGGGATTTTTAAATGTACAATAGTTCTTCTGAAACTACCTTTGCCTAAACTAGTTATCCAATTATTTTCATCTCTGGGGATAATAGGTGCCATGTTCCATCCCATGAGCTGACCCCAAATAAATCGAAGAGTGGGGACTTTATCCCACCAATAACCTCTAGCATCTTTGCTTATAGAGCCTGCCTCATTTTTAGCAAAAATGTAAAAATTATCTCCTTCAACATAAGTATGTTCTACCCAGCTAGTTCTATGCTTGTGTAATACTTCGCCTGTTTTTCTATCTATATGAACGACAAGACTAGATGTAGCTATAATTAGTATGTCATCATTTGCAGAAACAGCAGTTGCAGGAAATTCATTAAGATTTTGTATTTTCTTAGACCAAATTAGATCACCATTATTAACATCGAAAAAATATATTTTGTCCAAGGAATTTGCATATATGATTCCATCTACTATGCTAATGCCAGTTAAAAATACATCAGCAGTTTGTGTTTGCCATAAAGTTGTACCTGTAGCAATATCTATCGCATTGACTATTCCATCTCTTTGAGGAAAATACATTTTGTCTTCAATGATTAAAGGAGTACTATCTAGTAGACCAGGAATTTTTTTACTCCATACTAATTGGCCTGTTTCTTTAGAAATTGCATTGATTTGACCATTGACTAGTGCATAGATAATGAAATTTTTATTTCCAATGATGCTTGTAGACAATCCTTTCATATTGAATAACTGCGGAACCTCCATTTGATGCTCCCATACAACTTGGCCACCCAGATCAAAGAACTGATTAAGGTTCCTCATGCCAACTGATTGCCCATATTCACTTGGCCATGATTTTCCTTCAGAAATTAATTCAATTGATGTACTACTTATTGGCAATGCTGGGACAATGCGATATTTGTTGATATACAATAAGTTGCCAAAAATAAATATAAATATATAAATTGAAATTGCTGATAGAAATAAAAATCTTTTTCGTAGAAAATTTGACTGTTCTTTTAATCTTGTTGCTTTATCTACAAATGTTTTATTTTGTTCGTTGGTAACTCTTTTTTGTATTGAGACATCCCGCAAATTAAATAAGCACTTTCTACATATATTTGAATCTGCATTTACTTCGATTGAACAACGAGGACATATTTTATATTCTTGATCCATTTTTATTTCTTATTCCTATCAAAAATTTTTTTCATATGTTCAATATCATGGAATTTTGGTTTTCTTTTCTCTAAAAGAGCTAATAATGCTTCTCTGTGTTCAGCAGACTTTCTTGCATCAGCAAAATTGTCTATTGATCTATTTGCAACTTCTTGGAATGAAGTTGCAACCATATCTTGAAAAACCATCTCTTTAATTGTGAATAAAGTATTTGTCGGATTATAGGCAATAGAATTAGCAATTTTAATAGCTTCATCAATAAGATTATTGGGTTTGTATATTTTTGTTATTAAACCAAAATCAAGTGCTTCATTTGCACTATATATATTTCCTGTAAGCATCATTTCTTTTGCTCTTTGCAAACCAATTAACTTTGGAAGCAGCCATGAGCTATCCAGTTCAGGCGTTAAGCCTAATTTTGAAAATCTCATTGAAAACTTAGCTTCTGTAGAAGCTAAGTTAAAATCAAACCAAAATGTACAAGTTAAACCTGCTCCTAACGCTAAGCCATTAATTGCACCAATAATTGGCTTACTGCCTATCATTCTTTTTGCTTCAAAAGCAATAGGTTGATATTTCTCCCAATATTCTTTAACCTTTTTATCGCCTTTAGAAGCTGAAGCGAATTCACTAACATCTGCACCTGAGCTAAATGCTTTACCTTTTCCTGTGCAAACCATAGCACCAATAGTTTCATCTTTATTTATCGTATCAAGGAGCTCTATCCATTCTTTAAAAAATAAACCATTAAACGCATTTAGTTTTTCTGGACGATTCCAGGATGCTAGCAATACGCGATCATGCTTTTCAATTGAGATAGTTTCATATTTCATAAAAAATCCTATTTTATGCTAGAATATAATATATCATAACTCAAATTATATAGAGGTTTTAGATGAATAAAGATGACGTAGCTAAGGCTATTGATGCTTTAGATAAGGCAAAAGGTGAATGGTATCGTGAACGAGTATCATTTCCTGTAGATTTTTCTGATATAAGACGATGGGCGATAGGAGTATACTGGCCCGAGATCCCTCCAGAAATTTTTGTTAATGAAGATTATGCAAAAAAAAACTAAATGGGGCAAAATTATAGCGCCAAGAGAGTTTAATCCATTTGCATGGCCTGTCAAAGCGAATGAATCCAATGGTGGGCTGGATATTGGCTTGATCCCTCATTTAAGAAGTATGGCTGGCGGCACAAATGATGTTTATGGTGCCCAGATTCATATAGGAGATGTTATTACTGAGCGAAGCAGAGTCAGTGAATATAAATTAACAAAGACAAGACTCGGCCAAACATTATTTGTAATAAATGAATCTGAGTGGGTTAATCAAAATAAAGAACTTGTAAGAACAAGATTTTCTACTGGAGTAAGATATTAAATGAAAAATAATTTTGATGATTTTGAAATTGGTGACATATCTCCAAAATGGGAACGAGTTACCGGTCCAATGGAATGGAATCGATTTGCTGCTGCAAATGATGAATTTTATTTAGTGCATATGGATGATCAAGTTGCCATTGATGCTGAAAATCCTGAAGGCATGTTTGGCATGGGGCAAATGCGATTTTCATATATTCATAACGCAATTCGTGATTGGTTAGGGGATGAAATTGAAGTACAACAAGTTTCTTGCAGATATACAGCAATCAATCAAAAAAATGATACCTTGTCAACTACTCTTAAAGTTGTTGATAAAATTACAAATGCAAATGATGAAAAAATTCTTAAACTTGAAGTTGATGTTGTTAGGCAAGATGGAACATCAACTACTCCAGGTTTTGCGATAGTAAAATTATAAAAATAATTTTAACTTATTAATTTTTCAAGTAATTTACCAGCTTCTTTTGGATCACCTTTTGGCATATATATGATTTGCACATCAGCACCATTTTTAGATCTTTCTTGTAATCGATCTCTGATTTGTTCAACCGTGCCAATGACTTGAATTTCTTCTACCATTTCATTGGATATTGCTTGAATAGCTTTATCCATATCTTTATTTAAGAAAGCTTTTTGTGATTCAGCAACTTCTTTTGCCCAACCAGTTCTAGTCATCATTTCATGATAGAAATTACCCATTCTATTTATATACATTTCAAGTGGCTTTCTTGCTTCATCCCAAATTTTATCATCATTATTTCCATCAAGAATAAATAAATGACTGTGTGGCGCTACAGTTATTTCATTGACATCTCTGTTAACTTTTTTTGCACCTATATTCATTTGATCTTTTAATTCATACATTCTTGAGCTTGGCCAATGTACTGGCATAATTCCATCAGCTATTTCGCCAGATTGCTCTAAGGATTTTGGTGTTAATGAAGCAATCCAGACTGGCACATGGTTGCGAGGCCTGTCATATCTTAATGAAAAACCTTGTGTAAGTTTATAGATTTCTCCTTCGTAAAATAATTTTTCACCACTGATTAACATGTTAAATATTTCAGTGTATTCTTTTAATCTTCTTAGGGGTTTCTTAAATGGAATTCCATGATAATTTTCTACTACTGCAGCACTTGAGCTTCCAATGCCAAGTATCATCCTTCCTTCAGATATTATTTCCAAGGTTGCAAAATCTTGAGCTAAGGCTGCAGGAGAGCGGGAAAACGAATTTATAATTGAAGTACCTATTTGAATTTTATTTGTATGTTCTGCAATTAAAGATAGCCAAGGCATTGCAGATAATTGCCAAGATTCAGGCACCACTACGCATTCATATCCGAGACTTTCTGCTATTTGGATTTTTTCTATAGATGTTTCCCAGCTTTCTGACACAACAACATCACTTCTACTGCCAGGAACTGATGTTGCAAGCGCTTTTTTTTCTGTTGAAACCATACCTGTTAAAATACCTAAACGCATAGTTCTCCTTAATATATTTTACTTATACCTGAAACGCCCGAATTAAATTCAGCAAATGCATCGACGGTAATCACTCGATCTGCAACATTTAAGTTAGCAAATTGTATAACAATCTTACCTATTGCTCTTGTATCAGGCAATAATGTTGGATTAATCTTTATGATTACTTCAGATTCTCTTATGCAATTTGTAATATTGCATTCTATATCTTTTCCCAATGCAACTCCTGCTGGTTTATCTAGCACGATCCATGGATATGTTGTATAAGCATTCCATGACAGTAACCCTAAGCCGTTATTTGAAATTTTAATAGTCCTATCTTCTAGGTTATTTTTAGTATTAGTTTGAATTCTTAATTTATCTTTTGAAATTGAAACATTTGGTTGACCTAGCATCATATTGCTTGAAGGGATTATTGATTGAGGTTTCATAGTATAATTCATTGGTTGAGGAGTAGGAATATCCATATTGATGTAGGGGTAATTGAAGTTAGATAATGATAATTTATTTGCAAATGTTGGATCAGATAAATTTGGCAGCGAAATGTTGACTTTTTGCCATAATTGTTTACCTGAGATTTTTGGTGGGTTATTGAGACAACCCCATACTAATTCTTGATAAGGGTACTGATTTTTGGGATAACGTCCATCACATGTGTATGCTGGTCTTGGCCATGAGGCAAAAATTGGATCAAGGGGATGATTTGATTTATTTGTACCTGGACCGCTAAATCCGTTATAACTCCATGTTGCGTAATACCAGTTTTCTAAGATATCAGGATTAGAGTCGGTGTCTGTACCAACAATTGGCCTGCTCTGTGGTGCTTGATTCCATTTTTCAATTAATAACTCAGCCCCTTTAGCAATATTATAAGATGGGTGCGTTGCTATAAGAACTTGCTCTTTGCTAAGAATTTTCCCCAGTGCAGGTTTTTCCATTCCAGATGTAATTTGCATGATGCCATATCCGCAATCAAACGCAATTAAAGCAGGGCCTTTAGAATTATATGCAACTTGAGTAGTAGCCATTAGAATTTCAGATTCCACCCAGGCAATTGATTTCAAAATCTCTTGAGGTAGTTCTGCGCTCACCTCTCGTCTATTTTGCCTAGTCCCTGATTCTCCTGTAGGTAGTTCAAAATTGCTGTCTCCTTTTAATAATTTGCCTGTTGCAGCAAATTCAAGTAACTTCAAATATGCTGTTCTGTTCTTATCAGATTCATATGCATGTGGGGTATTTAAGAAAGCACAGGCATTAGCCTGCTTCTCTCCAATATTAAAGATAGTTATTATTACGAATGTACTTACGATCAGTATTGTTTTGCAATAAAATTTTTTCAATTTACATACCACCAATTTGCATAAATAATCAAATTCTCACTTTCAATTGGAAAACGAGTCTTATATTCATTATTCGAAACGAAAATTTTCTCTAAATAATTCATGTCTGGTTGTATATTTTTTATAAGCATATTACCTCTTTTTTGATCAAGTGATATCGGAGTATCAAATCCATTAATAGGTCGTTCATGTTTTGCAATTGTAGAATGTTTGAAATTAAAGATATTAATAGGCTGCTCGATTTGTATGAGGTCTGAATGACTACCAAAAGCTATCTCATTTGCACCTACCCATGTTGGCTGAAAATAGTTTATTGTTTCTGTATATTCATTGCCTGTATTACCTGCTATAGATAAAAATTCATTTTGAAAAGAAAAAGAATTTTTTTCAAAATTGAAATCAACATATTCTTTGTTCTTTATGTCTAAAATTTTCACAATGTATTGCAGTGATTTATTGCTGGGTTTTTGTTCTATATACATGAGTTTGTTTTTTTCTGTATTGATTGACCAATCTCTTATGAAATGATCAGAAATATGTATAATTTCTTTTATTTCCATGTCAGATATCTCAATTAACTTGCTGCCTTGATTGTTATATTTGATTACATACAAAACATTGTCATTAGACATGATTGGAAAGAGCGCCATCGCATTATTGGTTTTAAATACAGTGCTTTTCATTCTTGTATTTAAGTTATATTTGATTAATTTAGTTTCTCCCATATTAGAAGTTGATCGGTAATATACTGTTTTATTTTTTGCATCAAACAGTGGTTTTATCATTAAATCTGCGTCTTGGCCAATGACGATCTGCTCCCGTGATTGAAGGTTATAAGCAATAATTTCTGCATTGAACCTAGGATTAGAAAATTCATTGAGATTATTTGGAATAATCATTATTAAGTTTGAGTCATTGTCCACCTTAGAGGCATTAACGCTCCAGTTTGGTAAATGTTCTATTTCATGAATCTTTACTTTCTTTTCAAACTTTGTTCCTGAATAAGAATAAATTGTATCTTTGTATATAGAATGTTCTATAGTAACTACTCTGGCATCTTCTATCTGGGGTATTAAAGCTTGTTGAATATTTGAAAATATGCCATATTGTGAATTAAAAAAATATAAAAGTACTATCGCGAACACTATAACCAAAACAAACGATCTTTTGAATAAATTAATTATTTTATAATTAATTTTGTTTTCTATAAATTTTTCTAACATGTTTCAAATGTACAATATGATTGAGTAAAAATATACTCTACATCTAAGGAGCTGCGAATTGTTTTTTGTGTATCTGTCTCTACTCAAGAATTCACCCTTAGCATTTTTGATTATTATTCTAGCTTTGAGCACTTCTTTGCTTTTAGGTTTAGTTTTACATGAGTTGGTTCATGGTTATATTGCAAATAAATTAGGCGACCCTACAGCAAAAAATAATGGACGATTGACGATGAATCCGCTTGCTCACTTAGATCCTTTTGGTTCCTCTTTAATTTTCTTTGTAGGGTTTGGATGGGCAAAGCCAGTTCCAGTTAATCCAAATTATTTTTCAAATCCAATTAAAGACATGGCATTTGTGGCTCTTGCTGGTCCGTTAAGCAACTTGATAATTGCATTTATTTTTTCAATTCCATTTATTTTAAATATCCTTGTACCAACTCACCCTTTAGTGCCTCCTGATTATGCAGATATAATCATCGCATTTTCAAAATTAAGCATTACTAACCTTTTAGGTCTTTTTTTTGGTACGATTGTTTTTGTAAATATTACTCTTGCAGTTTTTAATCTTATTCCTATTCCACCTTTAGATGGATTTAAGGTAATTCTCGGTTTGTTGCCTATAGATTTAGCATATAAATTGGCTAATATGGAAAAATGGGGTACAGGCATATTAGTTCTGCTTGTTGTATTGCCCTTTATTTCGAGCGGACTAATCAGTCCTTTATGGTGGTTTATAGAACCATTTAGAAATATTTTCATTCAATTTTTTGTTGAAAATATAAATGATTGGCCTTTTATGTTAAATGAACTAATAAAATAATCAGATTTTTGAATTGTTTATTGATATTATATTTATAATAGTGATATTGAGAGGTGAATATGCAAATTGGCATTATAGGCACTGGTCTTATTGGTGCATCAATTGGACTAAGATTACACAGTCATGGCGAAAAAGGTATAAGTGTGATTGGCTATGATGTTAATCGAGATAACTTAAATCTTGCACAAAAAATTAATGCTATTGATTCAATTGCTGAATCTATAGACGTGGTTGTTAAAAATGCAAAAATGATTATAATTTCTGCACCTATTTTAGATGTTAAAGAAATTTTTGAAACAATTAATCAATCAATATTACAAAATAATGTTGAAAACTTGATTATTGTTGATACATCATCTTCAAAATCTCAAATTATTGAATGGGCAAATGCAATTTTGCCCAAGAATACCTTTTTTATAGGAAGTCATCCAATGGCAGGCTCAACAGAAGTTGGCCCCAATTATTCTGATGGTTCTATCTTTGAAGGTGCTAGATGGGTCATTACTCCTACAGAAAACAATCCCCAACATGCTATAGAAACCGTTCTGAGTTTTATTGAAGCAATGGGTGCTGAACCAATGTTTATGGACGCTCATGAACATGATTCATATGTTGCAGGAATCTCACATTTGCCATTATTTGCACAAATAGCATTATTTTCTTTAGCAAGAGAATCGAATGCATGGGCAGAACTTTCTATGTTAGCTTCAAGTGGATTTAAAAGTGCATCTAGATTAGTTGGAACAAACCCATCACTTGCTTTTGACATTAATGAAACAAACCAATTGAATATCGAACATTGGATTGAAAGATACATTGAGGAACTAAAAAAAATCAAATCACTTTTACAAGATTCAGAAAATAAAGAAGAATTATTTAGGTTTCTTGGCGCAATGCATCTTGATTATTTAAAATTTTTGGACGGCGCTGTTGGTAGAGAGCATTGGGGAGAGGAATTAACAAACGTACCTGATTATAATGCATTTGATTTGCTTATGGGAGGTATGTTGACTGACAAACTTAGTAAACTTGATTTTGATAATAAAAAATAACTTAATCATTTGAAAGCCATTTATGAATAAAAAAATTATAAGGCCAAAAAAACTAAGAGGTACAATTACTCCACCTGGTGATAAATCGATAAGCCATCGTGCATTAATGTTCAATTCAATTGCAGGGCAAACCGCTCATATTAATGGAATTTTAGAGTCTGAAGATATACATGCAACAATCAATTGCCTAAGGCAATTAGGTGTTGCAATAGATTTGCAAAATGATGGAAGTTGCCGAGTTAAGGGATCGGGAATTAATGGCCTAAAAGCAACAGAGCGTGATTTAGATTGCGGGAATTCTGGTACAACAATGAGATTATTAATGGGGTTGATTGCAAATATTGATGGAACTATTAGATTAATAGGCGATGAATCACTGCAATCTAGACCTATGGAGAGAGTTTATAGCCTATTAAATACAATGGGCGCTAATATATTTTCTGAAAAATCAAACGGATGCGCACCTATTATTGTGGCAGGCAAACAACTCACATCTAATCAATCTATTGAAATGACAATAGCATCAGCACAGATAAAATCTGCTCTTATTTTAGCTGGTTTAAATTCTATAGGGACATTAAATATCATAGAACCATTGCAATCTCGCGATCACACTGAACGTATGCTTTCTGCAATGGGAGCAAAAATAAATATTGATGAAAATAACATCACTGTATATGGTGAAACCAATGAACTACAATCAATAGATATAGATGTACCAAGTGATATAAGCTCTGCAGCTCCTTGGATTGTTGCTGGCATTCTTCATCCAGATGCAGAAATTGAAATTAAAAATGTATGTGTAAATCAAACGCGTTCAGGGATTCTTGATATTTTCCTAGAAATGGGTGCAAGAATAGAGATTATGAATAAGCGTCTTGTAGGAAATGAAGAAGTTGCTGATCTTGGTATTTATTCTAGTTCTTTATCTAGCATAAATATTACTCAAGAATTTATTCCACGTGCAATTGATGAGATACCTCTAATTGCTTTAGGTGCTTGTTTCGCAAAAGGTGATACTAAGATAAGTAATATAAGTGAATTAAAAGTTAAAGAAAGCAATAGATTAGATAATACTATTGAAATTATTAGCCAATTTGGAGGCGAAATTTTTTCAAACGAAGATGAATTACTAATTAATGGCTTAAATACTCTACATGGTGCTAAACTTTATTGTGGCTCTGATCATAGAATGACGATGTTAGCAGGCATTGCATCATTGCTTTCAGAACAAGAATCAGAATTAATAGATGTTGATGCAGTTAATGTATCTTATCCAAATTTTTGGAATGATTTTGAAAAAGTATGTGTAAGTTAATCGTTAGGAAAAAATAATGCAAAAAATTATTGTTTTATCTGGGCCATCTGGCGTTGGTAAAGATGCAGTTATTGAAACCATTATTAATAAAAATGATGATTTTACAGTACCTATCACTATGACATCTCGACCAAAAAGAAAGAATGAAAAAAATGGCCATGATTATTTCTTTGTCTCAAATGAAGAATTTGAATCATCTATAAAAAAAGATGATCTTATTGAATACTCTACCGTGTATGAATATTACTACGGATTGCCTAAATCAAGCATGCTAGAAGCAATAGCAACAGGAAAAAATATATTAGTTAGGTTAGATGTTAAAGGGTCTATAAATATAATGAAGCAGTATTCAAATTCTGTTTCAATTTTTGTTTCACCTGAAAACATGGATCAATTGTTTCAGCGTATTAGTTCGCGTAATCAGGAAAATCAACTAGAAATTAGCAGGAGAATGGATATTGCTATTAAAGAAATCGCTCAAGCTAATCTTTTTGATCATGTAGTTTTAAATGAAGACGCACAGTTAGATGCAACTGCAGAAATTATTATAGATTTAATTAAATATAACAAATAGATAATTCATTAGTGAGGGGTGAATATTGAATCAATATTCTTTATCAATTGAAGAAGTAAAACAGGTTGATGCAAATCAATTTAATGCAGTTGCTATCTACAAACAGATTCGGGCAGATTTTGAAACTCCCCTTTCTATATATTTAAAATTACAAGGAGGAGACTATTCCTATTTGTTAGAATCAGCTGAATTTGGTAGACAGGGCCGTTATTCTTTAATTGGGGCAGACCCATATGAAGTATATATTGATGATGATAAATCAAATATTGATCCGTTAAAGTTTGTTGAACAAAAATTGCAGGATATTAAGGCTCCAGGTGCACAAGGGTTACCAAGTTTTTGTGGCGGAGCAGTTGGTTATTTGTCATTTGAGTACATATCAAATATTGAACCAAGAATTAAAAGTGAATTGCCTGAAACTCTTGATGTGCCCAATTCTTTATTTATGTTCTCTGATTCTGTAGTTGTTTATGATCATCTATTACATAGTATTAAAATTGTTAGCCATGTTCGATTGAGTGGAGATCTAGAAAAGAATTATTCTTATGCAACAAAGAAGATTGAAGAAATTATTACTAAGATCACTAAACCATTAGATCGCTTACCCTATGAACCTATCTCAGGAAAAACTAATGAGCCTGTCTCATCAAATTGGCTACCAGATGATTATAAGAATGCCGTGAATGCTATTAAGAAATATATTGAAAAAGGAGACATTATTCAAGCAGTTTTATCACAGAGATTTAGCGTAGAAACAGGGGCGCATCCTTTTGAAATTTACAGATCATTGAGAGCAATTAACCCATCACCCTATATGTACTTTATGAAATTAAAAGATACCCATGTCGTTGGTGCTTCTCCAGAGTTATTAGTTAAAATTGAAAATAATGTAATTGAAAATCATCCCATTGCAGGAACAAGACCGAGAGGCAAGGATACAAAAGAAGATTCAATGCTCGCTCATGAATTAAAAAATGATTCTAAAGAAATAGCCGAACATGTTATGTTATTAGATTTAGGTCGAAATGATATTGGCAGAGTGGCAAGTTCTGGAACAGTTGAAGTTACTCAGCAATTTGATGTCGAATATTTCTCTCATGTAATGCACTTAGTTTCTCATGTAAGAGGGGAGTTAGATAAAGAGCATACTCCTTATGATGCACTGCGTTCTTCATTTCCTGCAGGAACAGTTTCTGGAGCACCAAAAATTAGAGCAATAGAAATTATTCAAGAGCTAGAACCAGATAAACGAGGTCCATATGCTGGAGCTGTTGGATTTTTCAGCACTACTGGTGACATAGAAACATGTATAACAATTCGAACAATGATTATTCAAGATAGCACTGCATACATTCAGGCAGGTGGAGGAATTGTGTTTGATTCAGACCCTCAAAAAGAATTTGAAGAAACACAACACAAAGCCCAGGCATTAATTGCATCAATCAGAGATGCTGAAGCATATAATGATATTGATAAAATTGGCCAATTAGGTTATTAAGTGGATGACAATATGATACTTATTATTGATAATTATGACTCTTTTACTTATAACTTATTTCAGTATTTTTCTGAATTAAGCGATTTGTCTATTCAAGTGGTTAGAAATGATAACTTAACTATTGAACAGTGCTTGCAATTAAATCCTAAATACGTTGTCATATCTCCAGGTCCATGTACTCCTAATGAAGCAGGCATCAGCACGGAATTGATAAAAACAATTGCAGGCAAGATCCCTCTTTTAGGCGTATGCTTAGGACATCAATGTATTGGACAAGCATTTGGTGCGGAAATTGTGTCTGCAGGAGAAATTTTACATGGCAAGAAATCAATAATTCATCATGACGAGAAAGGTATTTTTAGTGGCATATCTAAAGATTTTGCAGCGATTAGATATCATTCTTTAGTTATAGAAGAAAAAAGCTTACCAAATGAGCTAGAAATTTCTGCGCGTTCTGATTCAAATTTAATAATGGGTGTTAGAAATCAAGATTTGATGATTGAGGGTATTCAGTTTCATCCAGAATCGATAGCTACTGAATATGGTAAAAATATGATTGCAAATTTCCTTTCTTTTTATCAACATTAAATTTAGATATTGGAGTTCCTTATGCCTAATAGTGTTTCAAATGGAATTAACATAATTATTAATGAGAAACGAGATCTTAATGAAGATGAGGCTTACAGCGCATTGAATGAAATCATGTTAGGACAGGCTATAGATGATGAAATCGCTAGCTTGCTTACTTGTTTAGCAGATAAAGGTGAGAGCGTATCAGAGATTAATGGCATGGCAAAAGTTATGCAAGAACAGTGTCTGAAGATTGGGCAAGCTGAGTTCCCTCTTTTGGATACATGTGGAACTGGTGGTGCGGAAATAAAAACATTTAATGTATCTACTGCTTCAGCTTTTGTAGCCTCTGCAGCAGGAGCTAATGTTGCTAAACATGGTAATCGAGCCATGACATCAAAATCTGGTTCAGCAGATTTTTTAGAAGCACTTGGAGCAAAAATTGATTTAGACCCTAATGGGGTAAGTCAATGTCTTAAAAATACAGGGATTGGTTTTATGTTTGCTCAGAGCTTTCATCCGGCTATGAAATATGTTGCTCATATAAGAAAGTCATTGGGATTTAGAACAATATTTAATTTATTAGGACCTTTGACTAATCCTGCGCAAGCAAACTGCAGAATTCTTGGAACAGGCTCTATAGAACTTGCAGAAAAAATGGCGACTGCTTTGACAAAAATGGACATCCGGCATGGCTTAGTAGTAACTGGAGAAGAGGGCATAGATGAAATTTCCATTATGGGGAAGACTCATATTTTTGAAATAAAAAATCATGAACTAAGTTCATATTTTATTCATCCTTCTGATTTTGGACTTAACACATATGATATAAAAAAAGTTGCGAGCAAATCACCGAATGAAAATGCAGAAATTTTTAGAAATATCTTATCGGGAAATGGGCCAATCGAATATCTCGATTTTATATGTATAAATGCAGGCGCTGCTTTATACACTACAGGTCATGCAAGCTCTATTGGTCAAGGTATTGATATTGCAAAGACGGTTATAGACAATGGAGATGTTGCTGCTAAGGTCGCTGCGTTTATTGATCATACTCAAAAAAATGTTTCAGGATAATGTATCGGATGATTGAATGATAAAAAAAACTGACACAATTTTAGATGACATAGTTCAACAAGTTAAAGATCATTTAAATGAAAAAAAGAAATCAATTTCAATTGATCAGATGATTTCTCTAGTGAATAAAAATTCTAGAACAGTTGTTAGCTTATCTGAAAGGATTATACAGAAATCATCATTTGATTCACAAGTGGCAAAAATTGGTTTAATAGCTGAAATTAAAAGAGCATCTCCTTCAAAAGGTGTTTTTGATGAACATTTTGACGCTTCTGAAGTGGCAGATGTTTATGCTGCAAATAATGTTTCAGGAATTTCCATTCTCACTGAGCCTGATTATTTTTTGGGTAGTTTATCAGATCTAAAATTATGTTATAAAACGCTACTTGCTAATTATAAAAATGATAGGCCAGCAATTTTAAGAAAAGATTTTATTATAGATTCATTTCAAGTCTACGAATCATTTATTAATGGAGCAGATGCTTTTTTATTAATTTCAAAAATTTTAGATAAAAACCAAATGATAGAACTTATGAATCTTGGTAAAGAATTAGGGATTGAAGCACTAATTGAAGTACATAATAGGCATGAATTACTACAAGCCTTAGACATAGGTGCTCATTTAATCGGAATTAATAATAGAAACTTGGACGATTTCTCAGAAAATTTAGAATTAACAGTTGAACTTTCAAAAGAGCTCCCTGATGATATTGTAGTAATTTCCGAATCTGGCATTAGAACAATCGCAGATGTACGTAAACTGTTAGATCATAATGTTGACGGCATTTTAGTCGGAGAAGCATTTATGTCAGGAGGCTTTGATCAAAATAAAGTATCAAAAAAAATCCGCTCCTTTATGATGGTGGAGTAATTTATAATGAAAATTAAAATTTGTGGGATTAAAGATGTTGCAACAGCAGAGTTCTGTAAAAAGTCTGACGTTGATTTTGTCGGTTTAGTATTTACAGAATCCTCAAGAAAAATCAGTATAAAATCTGCTGTCAAAATTGTGAATTCATTAGGTCCTCCATTGCACAATTTTAATTTGATTCCTGAATTGTCTCAAAATTCTTTTATAGATGTCGAAGAATGGTTTCTTGAAAGTCATAAAATACTAGACTCTTATTTAAATATTAAAAAACCTCTTACTGTTGGTGTCTTCGCAAAAGAATCTATCGAAGAAATTAATAATATTATCAAAGCAACAGGCATAGATTTAGTGCAGTTATCGGGGGAGTATAATATTGAAGATGCACAAGCAATAGATTGTCAGACTTTGTTTTCTTTAGGAATTAATGATTATTCAGACTTTGGACAATATAAGAAAGAAATTCGATCTGGCTATGCATTATCATTAATTTTTGATTCTGTCAGTTCCGATAGATTGGGAGGGACAGGAAAAGTTTTTAATTGGAATATATTTAAAGACATTGATATTCAAATACCATTTATACTTGCAGGTGGTTTGAACATTGATAATGTAGAATTAGCAATAAGAGATTGCGCTCCTTGGGGCTTAGATGTTTCAAGTGGCGTAGAAATAAATGGTACTAAGGATCTAAATTTAATTGGTGAATTTGTTGATACAGTTAGGAGATTTAATGGTTAATAAATTCCCAGATCAAGAAGGAAGATTTGGTCAATATGGTGGTAAATTTGTGCCTGAAACTTTGATGCCTGCACTTGATGATCTAGAAAAAGAATTTAACTCTGCAATTAAAGATGAAGTGTTTAATAATGAACTTAGTCACTTATTAAATACTTACGTAGGTAGACCTACTCCCTTAACTTATGCACAAAATCTTTCTGACCACATAGGTTGTAAAATTTATTTGAAAAGAGAAGATCTTTGTCATACAGGTGCCCATAAAATCAATTCTGCTCTTGCTCAGGCGTTATTAGTAAAAAGAATGGGTAAAAAACGTATTGTAGCAGAAACTGGTGCAGGGCAACATGGCGTTGCAACCGCAACAGCTTGTGCTTTATTAGGCATCCAAGCAGTAATATATATGGGTGCTAAAGATTATGAAAGACAAAAAATTAATGTAGCACGAATGAAGTTGTTGGGTGCAAATGTCAAACAAGTAAATTCTGGTTCCATGACTCTCAAAGATGCTATTAATGAAGCAATAAGAGATTGGGTGACGAATGTTGATGACACGCATTATTTAATTGGTAGCGTGGTTGGCCCACACCCTTATCCTGAAATGGTCAGGCATTTTCAATCAATTATTGGAAATGAAGTTAAAGAACAAATAAAAGAACAAGAAGGTAAATTACCTGATTATATCCTTGCTTGTGTGGGCGGAGGGTCTAATGCCATGGGTATTTTTTACCCTTTCATTAATGAAAAAAATACTCATTTAATAGGCATTGAGGCTGCTGGTGAAGGAATTGAAAAATCACATGCAGCCACTCTTTCTGCAGGAACCTTAGGTATTTTGCATGGAGCTAAATCTTTGGTTTTACAAAATCAAGATGGTCAGATTGAAGAAGCACATTCTATTTCTGCAGGACTAGATTATCCTGGCGTTGGCCCAGAACATGCTTGGATGAAAGACACGAAACGTACAACTTATTTTAGTGTGACGGATGAACAAGCTTTGGCAGGAGTTGCATTACTTGCTAACACTGAAGGGATTATTCCTGCTCTTGAAACAGCTCATGCAATTGGTTATTTAGAAGAATTATCAAAAAAAATAAAATCAGATTCTTTATTGATTTTAAATGTAAGTGGCCGTGGTGATAAAGATATGGATATCATTGCAGACCAATTTAATTTTTTCACTGATTGAATACATTTACTATGATAAAGTTTTCACTAAAAGAAATTGCTTTTGTTATTTTAAGCCTTTTTTTATATATGATTTCGTTAGTATTTTTGGTTATACCGATGGAAATCATATTCGAATTTTCTCCTAAGTTCAGTGGAGTTTTTTTGGGTATTGCATGGCAAATATCAGTCTTATTCTTTTTATATAAATATAGTGTTAGAAAAAACCTATCATATGGTTTCTTTGGCCTTCGTTTTCCAAATTCTTGGAAATATTATTTTATAGCATGGGTTGGATCTTATTTTATCTTTATTTTGTATGGTTTATTTTTATACATTTTAGAATTTTTTGGCGTAACAAATGCTATTGAAAATTTTTCTGGTCAGGAGCTTCCTTTTAGTAAAAATGAGAATATTTATTTATTAATTCTCATGACTATATCTATCACTATTATTGCGCCTGTTGTTGAGGAGATTTTATTCAGAGGTTATTTATTTAAAGCTTTGCTTTCACATTTTCCGCTGCAAATATCAGCGTTAATTAGCGGGCTTAGTTTTTCACTTTTTCATTTACAGTTAACAGTCTTGGTTCCTTTTATGTTAGTTGGTTGGCTTTTTGCTAATACTAGGATAAGATCTGGATCACTGTTACCTTCTATATTTGCTCATGCAAGTATAAACAGTTTGAGCATGATTTATTTTTTTGCTTCTTAATTTTAGGAATAGATATGATGAATAGAATTGATATACTTTTCAAGGAAACTTTATTAAGTAACGAGACTGCACTTATACCCTTTATTCCTATAAACTGGCCGAAAGCTGATCAAACAATACAAATTGTTGAAGAAGCATTTAATGCTGGAGCGCATGCTATTGAATTAGGAGTGCCTTTTAGTGACCCTTTAGCTGACGGGGCGACTAATCAATTAGCATATCAAGAAGCATTAAGTAATGGCGCAAACATGGAAGAACTATTTAGAATCGTCAATACTTTGAGACGTAAAGGTATAAATAAACCAATAATTGCGTTTAGTTATTTTAATCCTATTCATCATTATGGCTTACAAAATTTTGTTAATAAATCCAAAGAAGTTGGATTGGATGGTGTAATTGTAGTAGATTTACCTCCCGAAGAATCAGAAATATTCACTAAATTATGCAAAAAAGATGATTTGCATCAAATTTTTTTACTTGCTCCTACGTCTACTAAAAAAAGAATTAAAAAAGTTACTGAACAAGCAACAGGCTTTATTTATTGTGTGAGCGTATCTGGTACGACAGGTGTAAGAGAAAACTTTTCACAAGATTTAATCCATTTTGTTGATAATATTAAGCAACAAACTAAAGTTCCGATTGTAATAGGTTTTGGTATTTCTAGTAAAAAACATATTGAATTTGTGAGTAAAATTGCAAATGGTGCAGTAGTTGGGAGTGCTTTTGTGGAGTCAATTCGGGCAAATCAAGCAGGAGAGCAATATGGAAAAATAACAGAATTTATACAAAATTTAGTTGAGGTGAATAATGAATAAATTTATCTTAATGATTAGAAAGAATGTGTTTTGATGTCAAAAATTTTATTGGGTATTAGAGGCGCTATAACAATTGATATAAATGATCCTGACAAGATTGTTGAGGGTGCACAAGAATTATTGTCTGATATGATTAAATTGAATAATATCGTAACTGATGACATTGTATCAATTTTCTTTAGCACAACTAAAGATTTAAATGCAGAATATCCTGCTGTTGCAGCAAGAAACATTGGGTTAGTGAATGTTGCTCTAATGTGCACTCATGAAATGGATGTACCAAATGGCTTAGAAAAATGTGTGCGCATACTACTACATGTAAACGCAGATCAAGGATACAATAATATAAAGCATGTTTATTTAAAAGGCGCAAAGAGTTTGCGTCCAGATTTAGCTGATTAAGTAATCTAAGGATACAAGTATGATAATAATAATGAGTAATGATTTTACTCCAGAAAACCTATCTGATATCAATAAACGACTTGATGACGGCGGCCTTCAAGGTAAACAAATAGAAGGAACTGAGAAGACTGTTATTGCAGTAGTTGGCGATGTATATCCTGAATTAAGAGATGAAATGTCTAGGATGCCTGGTGTAGCATCTGTTGTTAGAATATCTAAACCTTACAAATTATCTTCGAGGGAAACCAAACAGGAAAATACAGTGGTTGACTTACCATTCAATGTTTCAGTTGGCGGTAATCAATTTGTAGTCATGGCAGGGCCTTGCTCAATTGAAACCCGAGAACAATTCTTTGAAACTGCAGCTTCAGTCAAAGCTGCTGGCGCACATGTTTTAAGAGGTGGTGCTTTTAAACCTAGAAGTTCACCATATTCATTCCGTGGATTAGGTGAAGAGGGATTAAAACTTTTGTCTGAAGCCCGAGAAGAATTTAGTATGCCTGTTATAACTGAAGTATTGTCAGTCAGAGATGTAGATTTAGTCGCTCAATATTCTGATATATTACAAATTGGTGCTAGGAACATGCAGAACTTTATCCTTCTAGATGAAGTTGGTAAAACAGGCAAGCCAGTTATGTTGAAAAGAGCCCTTTCAGGATCTATTGAAGAGTGGTTGCTAGCGTCAGAATATATTTTATCTCAAGACAATCCCAATTTAATTTTATGTGAAAGAGGCATTAGAACTTTTGAACGAGCTACAAGAAACACTCTTGACTTAAATGCTATTGCATTAGTTAAACAGCTTAGTCATTTACCGGTTATATCAGATCCTTCTCATGGCACTGGGTTATGGGATCTAGTTGAGCCTATGTCATTAGCTAGTATAGCAGTAGGTGCTGATGGACTAATGATAGAAGTTCATCCAAATCCTGAACTCGCATTATCAGATGGGCCACAATCTCTCAAACCTGATACATTTAAAGATCTTATGAATGTAGCTTCTAATTTGGCTAAAGTAGTGGGTAAACCGATGGCTGAATTGCCAAGTTAATATTAGTTTCTAGAAATTTATGAAAGGTAGTTGTGTTGCTTGAAGAAAACCAAGCAGACTTTATTAATACATTAAAACAAGCACGTAACAATGAAATTGATTTCGAAGTTAACCTTGAAGTATTTAGTGGACCTTTAAACCTCCTGTTGTTTGTTGTTGAAAAAAACGAAATCAATGTTTTAGATATTTCAATAATTGACATAATAAAAGATTATTTATTTTATTTAGACTCACAAAATAGTGTCGACATCAATGAACTAAGTAATTTTTTATTATTAGCTTCAAGAATAATGTTGATAAAATCTAGAAATTTACTCCCTGATGAACTTTTGAATCAAGTAGATAATAGTGAAGATTTTAATGATGATGATAACTTGGATAATCTTTCCCAAGCATTAAATGAAATAAAAAACTATCAAGATATTATCAAAGAGTTAAAAGAACTAGAGTATGCGGGTCAATCTCATATAAGAGAGAATGTTTTTGAAAAAGTATCGAATTTTGAAGATGCATTAGATGGCGTTTCTCTTGAAGCATTATCGGTTTTATTTAATCAAGCAGTAGAAAGAATTAAGCTGAATCAAAATTCTAATAATAATGCTATGGGCTTGAATGAAAAGATTTCATTTACAGATAGAATTGGTGCCTTGACAGAGAGATTGAAAAAAAATAAGTCAGTCGATTTTTTTGATTATATTTCACAAGCCTCTTCTTTAGAGCAAATCATTGTAGATTTTTTGTGTATTTTGACACTAATCAAAGTAGGTTACGTCAATGTTCTTCAAGATAGTAAATTTGGACCTATACTCATTCAGAAACTAGATGGAGTTAATGAAAAAACATTATCTTCAATAGTAAATGAATTTTAAAGTTTTGGAGGCAGCTAATTGTCAAAAATTATAGTTAATGATATTGGTAAATTACCTAAAAGTAGTGCCATTACTATCGGAGTGTTTGATGGAGTACATTTGGGGCACAAATATTTAATTGATGCATTGATGAAAAATGCTAATAACGATAAATTAAGTCCTGGAATTGTGACATTTGATCCTCATCCTATTGAAATATTGAAGCCAGATATTGATTTTAAATACCTTCAGAGTCTTGAAAGCAGAATCAATCGCTTAAAGCAAACAGGGGTAGATTTTATTACTGTAATTAAATTTGATAACTTATTAAGCCAACTTAGCGCAGAGGATTTTTTAAATGAATTAAAAGATCACTTGAATTTTAAATTACTTGTTGTTGGTGAAGATTTTCGCTTAGGTAAAAATCAAGAGGGAAATTTAATGCACTTAAAAGCTCTCTCACAAAAATTAGATTTTTCTATGCGAGATCTTCCATTAAAAACCGAATCTAATACGAAATTTTCTTCAAGTAAAATAAGAAAATTTATCACTAATGGCAATATTAGTGAAGCCAATAAGATATTAGGTACAAATTTTACAATATATGGCAAGGTTGAGCTTGGTGAACAACGTGGTCGTCAGTTAGGTTTTCCTACAATTAATTTATCATTAAATCCTAGCTTAGTAACACCAAAAAAAGGCGTATATGCTTCTTTAACTCAAGTCGATGGAGATGAATATAAATCCATTGTTAATGTAGGCACGAGACCAACATTTGGCACTGACAAGATACTAGCAGAATCTCATTTATTTGATTATAATAGGAATGCATATGATAAAGAAGTCACTATTTCATTACTTAAATTTATTCGTGAAGAAATACAATTTCTTAATAAGGATCAATTAATTAATCAGATCAATGACGATGTTAAAGAAGCAAAAAGAATATTAAATTAGAAAGACTAACATTGAATTATAGAGAACAAGCAAATTTTTTGATGAGTAATACTGAGTATGGTGATGATACACTTCGCGCCAATATGCTGAAAGAATTAGAAGCAAAATTATCAGAAGACAGACCATTGAACGTTTATTGTGGATATGATCCTACTGCAGTTGATTTGACACTTGGGCACATCATTACAATGAGAAAATTGCGAGATTTTCAGCAATTAGGTCACAAAGTTACTTTTTTAATTGGAGGATTTACTGGCTTGATTGGCGATCCGTCAGACAAAGATAAAAAAAGACCAATGTTGACAAAAGAACAATTGGAAAATAATTCTAAAGAATACACTAGACAAGCATATAAGATATTGGATCCAAGTTTGACAAATATTAGATCAAATGAAGAATGGCTAGAATCTATTTCTTCTAATGATTTTATTAAGTTATGTTCTCATTTTACTGTTGCTCAATTTTTAGAAAGAGATAATTTTGCAAAAAGATGGAAGGGGCAAGATCCTATCTATCTTTCTGAATTCTTATATGCGCTCATGCAAGGTTACGATGCAGTCCAGTTAAATGCAGATGTACAAATAGGCGGTAGTGACCAGTTATTCAATTTAATGGCTGGAAGAATATTGCAAAGAGAATTTGATCAAGATCCTCAAGTAATTGTTACTTTGCCAATTTTAGTTGGAACAGATGGTAAATTGAGAATGTCAAAAAGTACAGGCAATTCAATAGGTCTTGATGAACCGCCAAATGAAATGTATGGCAAAATTATGTCTATACCTGATTTGGCTGTCAAGAATTACTTTAATCTATTAACTAGCATAACTGATGAAGATTTAGCCAAATTGTATAATGATGTCGAATCAATGAAAATGTCAAAAATAGATTTAAAAAAACAGTTAGCTGAATTAATTATTACAGAGATTTTCTCCATTACTGAAGCAGAGCAGGCCAAAGAGTATTTCGAAAATACTTTTCAAAAAGGTGAAACTCCTTCAGAAATGGTTGAATTTCATTTATCTCAAATAAATAATGATGAAAGAAAATTATCACGTATTTTAAACCAAGCAGAATTACCTAATGGTCAAAAATTTGCAAAAAGCATTAGTGAAGGTAGACGGTTAATTGCTCAAAATGCAATCAGTGTCAATAATATAAAAATCACTGAGGACGTGAATTTAAAAGTTGGTGATGAGGTTAGAGTTGGTAGATTTAAATTTCTAAGATTAATTGATTAATTTATTTGTATTGTTTAAATATCAAAACTCCGTTATGACCACCGAAGCCAAATGAGTTAGACATTGCGTAATTAATTTCAAGATTGCGCTTGCCCTCAATTACATAATCTAAATCACATTCTTCATCAGGATCATTTAAGTTAATTGTAGGATGAATTATTTGGTTTTTTACACTCAAGGCTGTAACAGCTGCCTCTATGGCACCAGCTGCCCCAAGCGTGTGCCCAATCATAGACTTAGTTGAATTAATAGGCACCTCATAGGCATGCTCAGAAAATACTTTTTTTATTGCTGCAGTTTCATTTTTATCATTAAGCACGGTACTTGTACCATGGGCATTAATATAGTTAATTTCTTTTTGATTAATACTTGCCTTAATCAGTGCCTTTTGCATAGCTCTTACTGCTCCTTCTCCATTTTCAGATGGTTGAGTAATGTGAAATGCATCAGATGTTTGACTATATGCAACAATTTCAGCATATATTTTTGCTTTTCTATTTTCTGCATGTTCTTTTTCTTCCAATATTAAAATTGATGCTCCTTCAGCTAATACAAATCCATCACGATTTTTATCAAAAGGTTTGGAAGCTTTTTCTGGATTGGCATTATCTTTAATTGAAAGAGTTCGTGATGCTCTAAATGCTGAAAGACCTAGTCTTGTGATTGCTGCTTCAGTGCCACCAGCAATTATTGCTGTAGAGTCACCTCTCTTAATAATTTCATATGCTGATCCGACTGCATCTGTTCCAGATGCACAGGCAGACACTGTGTCAAAGCTTGGCCCCTTTGCTCCATGTTGAATAGAAATCTGACCAGCTGCCATATCAGCAATATACATTGGTACTAATAATGGGGAAACTCTTTGTGGGCCCTTATTGACTAATACGTCATATTGTTGCTCTAAGGTTGTTAAACCACCTATGCCGCATCCAATAATTACACCAGTTTCATTACTAATCTGCTCAACATTAATATTTGAATCAGTAATTGCTTCATTTGCTGCAATAATAGCTAATTGAGTGAATCGATCCATTCTTTTTTGTTGCTTATTATCAAGATATTTTGATGGATCAAATTTCACTTCCCCAGCAATTTTTACATCTATGTCAGACGTGTCACATAGGCTTACTTTTGTTATCCCGCTATTTCCATTTAGTAGATTATTAAATGTTTCTTTAGTTGAATTTCCTACAGGGGTTATCATTCCAATACCAGTAATTACGACTCTTTTGTTACTCATGATCTTCCCACCTTTTAAAAATAATTGCTGCATTATGGCCACCTAAGCCTACAGAAGTACTCATTGAATAATTAACTTCTTTTGCTTTTGCTATATTAGGCACATAATCGAGGTCACAATCTGGATCGTTATTTTGTAAATTAATTGTAGGTGGAATTAATTGTTCTTTACATACTAGGGCTGCAATTGCTGCTTCAGTTGCACCAGTGGCACCCATCATGTGACCTGTCATTGATTTAGATGAAGAAACAGATAAGTTATATGCATGATCACCAAAAGTTGATTTTATTGCTTTGGTCTCCACTCTGTCATTTATTGGCGTGCCGGAACCATGAGCATTAATATAATTAATCATCGCAGGTTTTAAATCACCCTTTTTAAGAGATTGTTTTATAGCTAAACTTATTCCTCTACCATTTTCATGTGGTGTTGCCATATCATATCCATCAGCAGCATTTGCAGATGAAATGATTTCTGCATAAATTTTTGCCTTACGTTTTATTGCACTACTTAATTCCTCAATCACGAGAATTGTTGCTCCTTCTGATAAAGTAAAACCGCTTCTATTTAGATCAAACGGCTTACATGCATTTGAAGGTACATCATCTAACGCCAATGCTTTCATGGATTGAAAAGCAGCCAAATAGACTGGTTGCATTGACGCCTCAAAACCACCTGTAATCATAATATCTGCATCATCTCTCTTAATTATTTCAAATGCTTCTCCAATTACAGTTCCACCTGTTGCACATGCAGCTGTCACAGCAAGATTCGGTCCAAATGCCCCATATTCAATTGACAATAAACCACTTGCAGTATCTGGAAGCATATGTGTAATTAAAAATGGAGAAACTCTTCTTGGCCCCTTATTTTGTAATTTTTCATAATTATCAATTAATAAGTGAGCTCCTCCAATACCAGTGCCTAATGCGATGCCAGTTCTTTCAGCATATTCAGGTATATGTAATTCAGCATCTTCTATAGCTTGTTTTGATGCTGCAAGAGCTAATACTGAAGATCTATCAAGTCTACGATTCAATTTTTCGCTTACAAAATCATTTTCACTGAAATTTTTTAATTCACCACCATACTTACATTCAAAGTCTGAAGTATCAAAAGATTTAATATAGTCAATTCCTGATTGGCCATTGATCAATCCTTCCCATGTTTCAGATGTGTTATTTCCTAAAGGAGTTAACATTCCAATCCCTGTTATTACAACTCTCCTTTGCATTAGAATTCTCCTCTATGATTTAATATGCTGCCTACAGGATAATTATCTATTGAATCTTTAGATATTGAAAAGCTTAATACATTTGGCATGAATTTTTTTACTAATCTAGAAAGCACATTGCCTGGGCCAATTTCAATAAATATATTGATATTATTCAATGAGAGAGTTTCCATATTTTTATACCAAAGCACAGGCTTATGTATTTGATTAGAGAGTTCGAATTTAATTTTTTCTGCTGAATTTAATATTTTAGATGATATGTTGGATAGCACCGGCGTGTCTGGCATTGCAAAATTATAGTTGTTAATTACATCTGCAAATTCTTTTGATTCATCAATATGCAATTTAGTGTGGCTTGAAACTCTAACTTTCAAATTAATAACTTTTGCTCTTTTACTTTGAGCAATTTTCTCTGCTTTGCTTACTGCACTTACATGTCCAGAAATAACTATTTGATTTTTTAAGTTGTAATTTGCAACATCAACTCTATCATTTTCAGATGAAGTGGCTTCATTGCAAATTTTTTTGACTTCATCAATATTTAAACCAATTACACCACTCATTGTCACTGGTCTAATATTATAATTTTTTGACATAATTTCTCCACGTTTTGACGCGATCTCAATACCATCTTTTAAGGTGAGGCTCTTACTTGCTATTGCTGCTGTTAGTATGCCTAAAGAATGTCCGGAGAAAATATCAGGAGATATGTTTATTCCTTGATCATTCAACTTTTCCTCAAGACCTTTATATAAAGCCATTGATGTTGTGACAATAGCTGGTTGAGTTATCAAAGTGTTTTTTAAATCATCTTCAGAGCCATTTGTACATAAATCTAACAAATCATAATTTAATATTTCATTTGCTTCTGCAAATATTCTAGATGCATTTTTTGAGACCTGACAAATTAGTTTTGCCATAGAGGGATATTGTGCTCCTTGGCCAGGAAACATATACGTAATTTGAGATTTCGGCATTAGCATTCCTCAATATACATAGTATAGTGTACAGTAATAATCTAGTAATTTAATAATATGTAAATATTTATCAGATTAAAGAATTTTTTGACTTTTTTTAGTAATTTGATTAATGATGCCTGGTAAATAATTTAATATATCAGACGCTTTAGTTGAAATTGCACCAATTTCATTTTGTGCTAATAATCCTGATTCTGCATGTATGCTGATCGCAGTAGATGCAGCCTGGATAGGCGGCATACTCTGAGCAAGGAATCCTCCAATTAATCCACTTAATATGTCTCCTGTTCCAGCAGTTGCTAATGATGGTACAGATTTATTTGATATCAATATTTCATTTTGATTAGCTAAAATGGTGCCCGGACCTTTTAATAAGACTATCGAATCAGTTTTTTTTGATAGCTCTTTACTTATTGCTAACCTATTACTATTTACAAATTTTGTAGTTTTATTCATCAACCTGGCCATTTCAGCGGCATGAGGAGTTAAAATAAAATTATTCGATAATTTTATAGGCCATTTTTTAATTTGAGATAAAATGTTCAATCCATCTGCATCAATAACTACAGGAGGAGTGGATGGCTCATTTTTAATATAATCAATTATTTTGATAATTAACTTAACAGTAGAACCATTTTGACCGATTCCTGGACCTAATACAATTGCATCAAAATTGTTAATATTTTCTTTGAATTCCTCAAAGTTATCAATATTTAGATATTCTCCATCTTGTATATGAGATTGTGTAATTTCAGGTAATCGCATCAAAGTGGATTGTTGGACATATTTTGTTGAAAATAGATTAATTAATCCGGCACCAGCAATTAATGCACTTTCACAAGTCAAAATTGCAGCACCAGGATATTTTCTCGACCCAGCAACTACTAACAATTTTCCAAAATTTCCTTTATGATTATTGTTTTTTCTTGTAATTAACTTCAATGATGATCGATCTAATGTAATTATTTTAGCAGTATTATTGTCGATGTTTTTATCTATTCCCAGTGTCTCTATAATTAAATTGCCGATATGTGATTGGGCAGGTTGTTGAGTCATGCCTATTTTTAGTGCACCGAAAGTAACGGTCATGTCAGCCATGATGGCATGCTTTGATATATTGCCTGTATTTGCATCAATTCCTGATGGCATATCAATCGAAAGTAAAAATTTCTTGTTAGCGTTTATTTTTTTTATTAATTTTTCACCAATTTTGTTTAAATTTGATTTTTTCCTATTTATATCCCATCCAATACCGTATAGGCCATCAATTATACAATCGCTTTCTTGTATAATTTCTTTCTGTTTAGTGGGGCTAATTTGAGTGATAATCTCAATGAATTTAATTTCATTTTTAGTTTTTTTAAGATATTTAGATAAATCATCTCTTTCCTTAAGTAAAAAAATTTTGACTGATGCGCCCCACTCAGTGAGAAATCTTGCTGCTACTAATCCATCACTTCCATTATTACCTGGACCAACTAGAATTAGTACATTTAACTTTTCATTATAATTTGAATTAATTGATGCTTCTTGAGCAATAATTAAACCAGCATTTTCAATTGCCATGTTAAGCTTCTTTTTTGAATTGAAAGTTTTTGCTTCTGCTTTTTTAATCTGAGCAATATCTACAATACTGTTTTTAGACATCCCCTGCTTCCTTTTCTGAAATACCAACTACAATAACTATTGCAAGTTTATTTAGATGAGTAATTGATATATCTGTGCCACGCAAATTTATATAATTGGCCCTTTCTTTTGCCTTACCATGGAAATTTATTGTTGGCTTACCTCTGCGATTGGATAATATTTCAATTTCTTTCCAGCCAATCCCAATTGCTCCAGTTCCAAGCGTTTTCATTGCTGCTTCCTTGCCAGCAAATCGAGCTGACAGCTCTAATATTCTACCTCGACAAAGAGCTATTTCTTTTTTCGTGTATATCCTTGAAAGAAACCTGTCTCCAAATTTTTCGTATACTTTTTTTATTCGATCAATCTCAATAGCATCTATGCCTATTGCTTGCATTTCGTTTATATCCATATTCTTTTCCAAAAAAATCATTTATTGATATGTTTTACTATTTTAGTATAATATTATTTACTAATCGAGGATCATTTTTTATGGAAACTACATTAATTGACGGAAAGTTGATTGCAAGCAATATTCGAAAGGAGATTGCTAAAGAAGTCGAGGAATTTGTTCAAAAAGGAAATAGCGCACCACATTTAACAGCAATCATTGTAGGGAATGATCCTGCATCTGAAGTTTATGTCAGAAATAAAGGTCGTGCTTGCGAATCAGTTGGAATGACTCATAATACAATTAAGATGCAAGCATCAACATCGACTCAAGAATTATTAGATACAATTAATAAATTGAATGTTGATCAAAAGGTGAGCGGTATATTGGTCCAGCTACCATTGCCCCAACAAATTGACAGCTCAGCTATACTTGCTGCTATAGATATCAATAAAGATGTCGATGGTTTATCCAATAATAATTTAGGGGCACTATTAAAAGGCGAACCTAATTTTGTTCCAGCAACACCTTTAGGGGTTAGAGCATTATTACAAAGAAGTGGAGTGAAAATACCAGGCAAGAATGTAGTTATTGTGGGACGTTCAACTTTAGTTGGCAAACCATTGTCTGCATTATTGTCTATGAAATCAGATGCTGGAGATGCTACAGTGACGTTAGCTCATAGCGCTACAATAGATTTATCGAAAATTACAAAAACAGCAGATATATTAATTGTTGCTGCTGGTATTGCCGAATTTATAGATGGAACAATGATTAAGGAAGGCGCAGTAGTCATTGACGTCGGGATTAATAGAATAGATGATAAGGGTAATAAAAAAGGATATAAATTGGTTGGTGATGTTAATTTTGAATCAATACTCTCAAAAGCATCGATGGCCACACCTGTTCCTGGAGGAGTAGGGCCAATGACAATTGCTATGGTTGTAAGTAATACATTGTATGCTGCTAAATTGAATAACTAATTGGTAAATAATATGGATGAAATTAAAAATCAATATAATGAGATAACAAAACTTTTCAATCAAATTTTGGAGAGTCTTTGACATAGATGGCCAACAACAATCTCTTGATAAACTTCTAGCAGAATCAAATAAGGATAATTTTTGGGATGATCCAGGTCAAGCTAAACATGTCATGCAAGAAATTAATAAAATAGAAAGTTTACAAACTAAAATTGGATATGTTCAATCTATTGGAGATGATATCAATAGCGCTTTTAGTCTTATCGATAATGAAAAAGAAAATACAGATGAATTACTACAAGAATTAATGGTTTTGATTGTTGATTATGAAAAAAATGTTTCTGAAATGCAATTAGAAATTGCTTTTAAGGATGAATATGATTTTAATGATGCATTAATATCTATACATGCAGGTGCAGGTGGAACTGAGGCTCAAGATTGGGCAGAAATGCTTCTCAGGATGTATTTAAGATGGTCAAAAAATAATAATTTTGTTACTAAAATTATTTCTATAAATGCTAGTGATGAAGCAGGAATAAAATCAGTACAATTTTCTGTTGAAGGAGATAAAGCATACGGCTTTTTAAAGGCTGAAAAAGGCGTTCATAGATTAGTTAGAATCTCACCTTTTGATGCTTCTAAATCTCGTCACACCAGCTTTGCTCTTGTTGAGGCCAGTCCAAAAGTTGATGATGGAAATGATGAAATAACAATTAATCAAGAAGACATACGTATTGATACTTATCGTGCATCAGGACATGGTGGTCAAAGTGTACAAAAAAATGATACCGCAGTACGAATTACACACTTAACTTCTGGCATTGTGGTTACTTGTCAAAATGAAAGATCGCAAGCAAGAAATAAAGAGACAGCAATGATGGTTTTAAAGTCAAAATTAATAAAGCTACAATTAGAAGAAAAAGAAAAATTACTATTAGAGGAACGTGGCGAACATATTGTTGCTGGTTGGGGGAATCAAATTCGTTCATATGTATTGCATCCTTATAAAATGGTCAAGGATTTACGTACAGACATTGAAACCTCTAATGTAAATGCAGTACTTGACGGTGCTATTGATGAATTTATAAAATCATATTTGTTAATGAAATAAGGTAATTAAAATTGTCTGTAAATAAAATATTTTTAACATTATTCTCTTTAGGGATTTTTTTATTTACATTTGGCATAAATTTACATGCTGAAGATGCTAATGATATATCAGTTATGCATCAAGTTTCCGATCCTATTGATGGAGTTTCTTTCATCGGTGTAAATAGTGACGATCCTAGAATGATTTCTTTTGTTGCTTTACAAAATGAAACAAAACAATATACATCTGCTCAGCTGTTTTACTCGCTGCCAAATCCCGCATCTAATCAAGTAGAGACAAATGGTGACAGATTAGCATCTTTAGAGAACGCCACAACAATTCAGTGGTTAAATTATTCAAGCAATGATGGCATTGCATTCGTTGCAGAGCTCGATACTAATAAAGGTACTTCTGACAGTATATATATTCCTGTTGGTTCAATTTTTGAATATTATTGGGAATTTATTGACTCTAATAATAATTTAGTTCGAACTGAAAAATACACTTTTGTTTTTCTTGATGGACAATTTCAATGGAATCAGATAGATGAATTTAGTAATTTGAATTTGTATTACTATGGTACCAAGGATCAGAGTATAATTAATGCATCATTTGCAGCTGAAGATGTTATAAATGAAGCAATAATTTTACTAGATATTGAACTGAATTTTCCAATTCGAATTATTTACTACAGAGCACCCAATGATGCATTATTAGCGGTACCTCCTGGAAGCAAAAAATTCAGCGAGGGTACTGTAGTTGAAGGAACGAGGTATCGAACTGATGTTGTACATCGATATGCAGGCGATAATAGCGTTATTAGACATGAAATCACACATATTATGACTAAAATAGCTGGCGAAGGATCATTCACTAAGTTGCCATTTTGGGTGGATGAAGGACTTGCTACATTTTTAATGAATGATGATTCATATGATCGTATTATTGCTTCAATGATAAAACGCGATGCTGTTTTTCGTTTATCCTCTATTCAAGGTAAGCCTGGAACTCCAGAAAAAGTTAATGCTTTTTATGCTCAATCCTATTCAGTTACGAAATATTTAATTGAGGAATATGGTGAAGAAAAATATAAAAACTTTTTTCAAAAATTAAAGGCAGACAATAGTTTGGATGATGCTTTGTTACAAACTTATAATTATGATCAGGATTCTTTATATTTAGCATGGAGGCATTTTCATAAAATGCCTGAAATAATATTAGAAAAATTAGATTCCAACAGTAATTTAACTTCATCGCCAGTCATTAAACCGTTATCTACACCTCGCTCATTACAAGCGAATGACACAGCAGCATCTACAAATCAATCGATAAATAATCAAAAAGTTATTGAAGAAAATAATAATTCTTTTTACAACAATCCAAAAAATATCATCATTCTATTTGCTGGTATTATCTTTATGTTGGTTATGTCAAAAATTATTAAGAAGCTTTGGCAAGAATAATATTAATTTTGTCCAGGTAAAATGATGCCACCACCTTCGGTCTTTGGATTATTATTACCTTGCATTTTTTTTGCCTCATCTTCACTAATGTAAGGCATTGATGGATTATCTAATTTTAAGATTATATCCTTATTTCCAGAAGCAATTTTCTCAATATGTGAACATAACGCTTCTTCCTCTAGGCCACCTTCTATTCGAGTGCCATTGATATCTATACAAGGGATTTTACTAATATTTTTTGCTTTAGCAAGGATTGGAAATTCGGACATTTCATAAATATTTAGTGAAATATTATTAGAAATTAGTGCAATATTTGACAAAATAATCATTTGATTTGTAGAAATATTTTCAAAGGGAGATAAAAATAAATCTACTTTAACTTTTTCCTCAATATTGCTAATTAATTGTTGATTATCTGGTGCTAGTACAGGAATCCCATTTCCAATTGTTATTATCGTGTCTAGGAAAGCTGGAAATAATGCGCCCCACCAAAAACCAATAAATCTAATCGAACGTGCGTTACCACGAACTATTGTAGTTGGGGCAAAGTTAATTTTTTCTTCAACTGCTCTTGAAGAATGCTTCTCCATGTCATAGTAAGTCAGTGATATATTTGGATGTAAATTACTAATATCTTTTGAGACATTTTTTACATCATCGCAATGAACGCATTCATCTTGATCGACTCGTGCTATAGCTTGTTTATCTTCAAGCCAAACATCAAGACTGACTTGCCCGATGAGTGAAGATGAAAAATGATTAAATATTCCTTGTTTCACTTGATTATCTAACAAATTAACTTCTTCCCTTTATTTTCATTAAACCAGAATACAATCTAAGAAATACAGTTATACTTCCCAATATTAAAATGATAATTAAAATATTTCTATACTCTTGAGTGATTATTGCTATAAGTAATAGAATAATTCTTGGCAGTCTGCTTAGAGGCCCTGATAATATTTTAATGTCTGCAATTTCAGCAGTTGCTTGGACATAAGAAGTAATTAATGACACTCCTAGTGCTGATATCAAAATATAATATGTAGATATTTCTTGTGTGTTCAATTGAGTCATAATGGCTAAAAATATAGCAGTATCTGCAATGCGATCTAAATTAGAATCTAAAAATTTACCTAGATCTGACTGCTTGTTTTGCAGTCTAGCAATTGTGCCATCAATGGCATCGAATAGACTAAAAATAGTAATTAATAATACTGCAGTGAATCTAAAATCAAACATTAATATGATTGAACCACCAATAGTACCAATTGCTCCAATAAAGGTAACAATATTAGGGTTAAGATTTGATCTGATAATCATTTTTTTCACGAAATTAAATTTTTCCATTTATTTTTTCTTCATTCTGATTATTTCTATCCTATCAATTTTCTTATATTAAGACTTTAAATGGCTTTATCAATTGCTCTTTTGAATCAATTTTTGCAATACATGCGATATTTTCATTTTTATCAACACACATGAAGTTGCTTTCTTTATTCTGCATATTCATTTGCGATTCGTATTTACTTAGCTTTATAAATTTTCCATTTTTTATTGAACTTATATCATTGTCAAATAGAAGGATTTTTGGTAATTGAATTAGTTCATGCATAGGAATAATAAAATCCAGTATTCTGTTTCTGTTTTCAATAATTTCCTGAATTTTATGTGCTTGATTGATATTTAATGAAGAAACTGACAAACGTTGTAAGTTTGTTAATGTGCCAACTGTTTTACATGCATAACTCAAGTCACGTGCAAATGATCTAACATAAAATCCTGTGGCACATTCTATCTCCACTTCTACTTTCGGTCCTTTACTATTCTGATTTTGTTTTGTAAATTTTATAAAATTTATATTACTTACATTAATTTTTCTTAGGGGCATTTTAGGATTTTCACCATTTCGCTTCATTTTGTATGCTCTTTGCCCTGATATTTTAATTGCACTGTAAATAGGTGGTATCTGATCAATTTCTCCAATAAAATCTTTTAGTTTGTCTTTTATCAATTGCTCATTGAGATGTTCTGTATTGCCTTTTTTAATTATTTTTCCTTCTAAATCTAATGTATCTGTTTCATGGCCAAATTCAATTATTGCTTTATAAATTTTATTTTCATTTAAAACGAATTCAATTAATCTTGTTGCTTTACCAATTGCAATTGGTAAAACGCCTTCAGCAGCTGGGTCCAATGTTCCAATATGACCAATTTTTTCTTTCATAAAAATTTTTTTCAATGGCCTAAAGGATTGTAATGACGAGATATTAGGTTCTTTGTATAAATTGATAAATCCACCTGAGAAATACTTCATGTAAATTACCTATCTCTAAGTTCAAGATTTTTCTGCATTATTAGGTAATTCATTAATTAATTTTTCTATTTTTGCTACATTGAAACTTGTTTTATCAAGAATAAAAAGTAGCTTTGGTATTTTTTTTATTCTTATTTCTTTACTAAGTTCTTTTCTAAAAAAACTTTCAGATTTTTGTAATTCAGATATTATTTTTTCTTCTTCATGATTATTTGGGACATAGCTTACATAAATTTTTGCATTGCTAAAATCTCTAGCTATATCAACATCAGTGATTGATATAAAATAATCACTCAAGAAAGGATTTTTAATTTTTTTTTGTATAATGTCGGCAATGACCTTTTGAATCAATACGCCGACCTGCTTTGTGCGGCGTGACATAATGTACCCCTTTATTTATATTGTTCTTTTTTCTTCATTGATATGAAAGGCTATTAATTGATCGTTTTCTTCAAAATTATTAAAACTTGATAATTTAATTCCACATTCAGCACCAGCATTCACTTCGTTGACATCATCTGATTCACGTTTGATATTTGCAATAATAGACTCTGCAAGTATTTCTTCATCCCTGATAACTCTTACATGATCACCTTTAGTAATTTTGCCTTCAATTACATATGAGCCAGCAATCATTTCAGTTTTATCAATTTTGAATATCTTTTTGATTTCAACTTTCCCTACTTCTTCAATTGTAATTATTGGTCCTAGTGTTTCATTAATTAAAGATTCAACAGCTTCCCTAAGATCATATATTATTGTGAATGAACTAATTGAAACATTTTCCTGATCTGCTAATTTTTCAGCACCAGTTTCAGTATATGTATTAAAACCTAGCACAGCACTTTCTGAAATTGAAGCTAGGTTTATGTCTGCTTCATTGATAGAACCTATACTTGCATCAATGACATTGATGGATATATCTTCAGAATTAAATGTATCTAATGTATTTAAAATCGGTTCCATAGTGCCTTGGGTATCAGATTTAATGATTAAATTCAAATACTTTGTTCCTTCATCCTCATTTTTACCTGAGCTGATTAGTTCAGCTGCAATTGTTGCTGATTTTAATGAATCTCTTTTATTTTGCCTCTTTGCAGATTCTATAATTTTTTTAGCTTCTTTTTCATTTTTTTGCACTCTGAATTTTTCTCCAGGAATTGGCATGTCTGCTAGGCCAGTTATTATAACAGGCACAGATGGCCCAGCTTCATTTATACTTTTATTGTATTCATTATTCATTGAGCGTATTTTACCGTATGTTGTTTCTGTACTGATTATTTCACTTTTATGCAATGTGCCATTTTGCACAATGACGGTTGCGGTAATTCCTTTCTTTTTATCAATTTTTGCTTCTAGGATAATTCCTTCTGCTTGATCTTCAGGTCTAGCTTTTAGTTCTTGCAAATCTGCAATTAATTGAGTTGTTTCAAGTAATTCATCAATACCTTCCCCTGAAATAGCAGAAATGTTTGATACAACTAAATCGCCACCATATTCTTCAGGTGTCAATCCAATTTCCATTAATTGTTGTTTAACACGATCTATTGAAACGTCATTAAGATCAATTTTATTTATTGCAGCAATCATTGGTATATCTGCAGATTTAATAAATTCAATCACCTCTTTTGTTTGTGGCATTACACCATCATCAGCAGCAATTACAACAATAGCTACATCAGTAATTTGTGCTCCTCTTTTACGCATATTTGTAAATGCTGCATGGCCTGGAGTATCAATAAAAGTGATGGATCTTTTATCAGGTGATTGAGCTTGGTATGCAGCAACACTTTGTGTAATATTGCCAGCTTCACCACTTGCTACATTTGTAGTTCTTATTTTATCTAGTAATGTTGTTTTACCATGATCAACGTGACCTAGAACAGTGACTATCGGACTTCTGGGTTCAGCATTTTCTTTATCAGCAAGGTTATATCTTAATGATTCAAAAACATCTTGCTTTTTTTGATCTTCATCATCAATTGAGTCATCTATCGATTCTTTATCTTTTTCAATTGCTTCGAAGCCCAAATCAGCCAATACGATTGCTGCTGTATCAAAATCAATTACTTGATTAATGGTAGCCATGACACCATTTTTCATTAACTCTTTGATAATCTCTATAGCACTCAATCCTAGTTCATCAGCAAGCTCGTTAACAGTCAAAGTATCAGGAAGTGTAATTGCCTTAATTGTTTCGTCAGTGTCTACCATAGATTGCCCCTTGCTTGCTGGCACACTTAATCTTCTTTAAATAAATCTGCATATTCTGCATATTCATCATCATCTTCAATAGTTTCTTTTCTGGATACTCTTTTCTTTTTAGGCTTCAATTTCTTATCACTTATTCTGTCAACATCCCGTATTTCTTCAGCAAACCTTATGCCTTTTGTATCCTCTTTAATATCTTGCTTAGTATCTGAAGAATCTTGTGCTGAGACACCATCCTGTTCATTTTCTTGACCAGCAGCTATAGTATATTCTTGAATAATTTCTTGTTCTGGAGTTAATTTAACTTCAGTAGTTTCTATGCTTGATTCATCGCCTATTCTGTCTTCTGATAATTCTTCATTATCAGATTTTTCAAATTCATAGATTTGTTTTTGTTCGAGAATCTCTGTTAGATTTGGTTCTGGCGGAGGGATTAAGTCTTCACCAGAATTAATTAGAGCACTCTCTGCTTGTAAATCTATGGTGTAACCAGTTAATTTTGCTGCAAGAGTTGCATTCTCACCATTACGGCCAATTGCTAAAGATAATTGTTTATCTGGGACTGCAATAAATGCAGTTTTTGTTGATTCATCTATATTTATTGATACAATTTCCGCAGGACTTAATGCGCTTGTAATAAATGCAGCAATATTTGAATCCCATCTAATTAAATCAATTCTTTCACCATTTAAATCGTTAATGATGTTTTGTATTCTTGAACCTCTCATACCAATAATCGTTCCTATGGGGTCTATGCCAATTTGAGTACCAATGACTGAAACTTTTGTTCGTCTTCCTGCTGATCGCGCAACGCCCATGACTTTAACTATTCCTTTATTCAACTCTGGTACTTCAATCTCTAATAATTTTTCTACTAATTTTTCTGATTTTCTAGATAGAATTATTTGCGGCCCTCTTCCAATTTTGTTCACATCTTTAATGTACAGTTTAACTCGTTGCCCAGATCTGTAATGCTCATTACGAATTTGTTCACTTTGAGGTATTAAGCCTTCCGCTTTGCCAATATCAACAATTATATTCTTTGATGGATCTATCCGAATAATGGTTCCACTTACAAGTTCACCGACTTGTTGACTAAATTCGTCATGAACAGAGCTTCTTTCAGCTTCACGTATTCTTTGTAAAACTACTTGTTTTGTTGTTTGAGCAGCAATACGACCCAGATTTTTTGTTGTTTTAACTTCTTCTCTTATATCCATGCCAATTTTTGCTTTTTTATGTCCCATTTCAGCTGCTCTTTCAGGAGAAACTTCAATTTCATCATCTTCGATATCGTCATCATTGATAACTTGATAAATTCTTGTAATCTTGATTTCACCTGTTTCTTTATCAATTTCAACTTCTAAATTCGCATATTGCAGCTCATCTTTTTTAAATGCAGATGCCATAGCAGCTTCTACTGCACTAAAAACAGTATCTGAATCCAAGTTTTTTTCTTTTGAGAGTTGCTTAATAGCAGTCACAAAATTTTCTGACATTTTTATATCCTAACTAAATAAAATTAAAGTTGTTCCATTGATTTTCAATAAAAAAGACGTGGGCTAAATTCCCACGCCTCTATAATTGAGACCATCACAAAATAAGCTTATCATTTGGTTATTTTGTCGACAACTCTTTTTTATTTCTTAAATGGAACATTCTTTATTTAATTGATCGTACAAATTTATTACATCATCATCAAAGGTGTCAATCGATGCGTAAAATGTCTCATCAGAGCTACGATTAATTATTTCAACTTCATTTTTTTTGAGGTTCCTATCAGAAAGGATTATCTTTATTGGGATACCAATTAAATCAGCATCTGCAAATTTTTTCCCTGGAGTTTCTTCTCTGTCATCCAATAATATACTGATGCCTTGTTGATTAATTTTTTCTATAGAGTCTGATATTTTTTTATTGGATATGTTTTTATTTAGATCAATAATATGTATGTGAAATGGCGATATCGAAATAGGCCAATTTAAAGAATTTGCAGTAATTTTATTTTCTGATGCACATGCTAATATTCTATCAATACCAATTCCATAACAACCCATTATTGGAACAATTGGCTGTTGCTCAGGGCCAGCTATTTTAATATTAAACTTTTCAGAATAAAGTCTACCTAATTTAAAAACATGTCCTAGTTCTATTCCTCGTTTACGTTCTAACTTTTTACCGCAAAGACTACATAGAGAGCCTTCTGTAGCAAGTTTCATGTCACCAACGATATTAGCTTCCCAATCCCGTTTATAATTAATATTTTTATAATGACTGTTTTTTTCATTTGCTCCACCAATTAAGTTGGCTGAATCTAATAATGAATCATCAGTTATAGATAATATTGTGGCATTCAACGCATATGGCCCAGCGTAACCACTAATGATATTGTGCTTTTCTGTTTCTTCTTCAGTCATTTGTCTTAAATGTGTAAGATTTGATAAATTTGCTAACTTGACCTCATTTACTTCTAAATCACCTCTTATGAATGCAATCAATGGAACGTCATTTTTTTCTTTATTAGAACCAATATAAAAAACAGATTTAATGAAATGCTTTTTTGGTAAATTGAAAAACTTTGATAGATCATCAATAGTTTTTAATCCATCCGTCTTCACTTTTTCAATATCTAACAAATTAACATTTTTATCAATGGATATTTGAATTGCTGCCTTTTCTTCATTGGCTGCATAACCACAATTACACATCACTACTGTATCTTCTCCGGAATCATTTAGAAAAATAAATTCTTGCGAACCTTTTCCTCCAATTGCACCTGAATCTGCTTCAATTTTTACAACTGGCACTCCGCATCTATGAAATATTCTTTCATACGCCTCTACTATTTTTTCGTAAGAATCATCCAATGCATCCTCATTTATGTCAAAGCTATAAGCATCTTTCATGGTAAATTCTCTGGTACGAATTAGACCTCCTCTAGGTCTAGCCTCATCACGAAATTTTGTTTGAATTTGATACAGAGTAATTGGTAGTTGTTTGTATGTTTCAACGTTTTCAGCAAATAACTGAGAAACAACTTCTTCATGTGTTGGACCCAATACAAGGTTACGCTTCTTGCGATCATTCAATGAAAACAATATTTCTCCAAAAGCATTGTCTCTGTCTGATTGAGACCAATATTCTTTTGGTTGAAGTGCAGGCATGAGAATTTCATTGCATCCTATAGCATTCATTTCTTCACGTACGATGTTAATGATATTATTTTTTATTCTAAATCCAATTGGTAAATAGCTGTAAACTCCAGAAATTAATTGTGAAATATATCCACCTCTCATTAACAAAGCATTTGATAATGATTCTGCTTTACTAGGAGCCTCTTTTCTAGTAGGAATTAATTGTTGCGACATCTTTGTAATTGTCATTTTTCAAGTTCTCTTAAATTTAAAAATCTTCGATTAATTCTTTAACTTTCGGTAGAATTTCATCATAACTAAAGTGTCCGACTAAATCTTTCTTAAGTTTCAAGTTAACCCCTGAAGGCCCACACCACAACCCTATATCTGCATCATCGGTTTCACCTGGCCCATTTACTCTACAACCCATCACTGCGATTGTTAGTTTTTTATCTATGTTCTTTACTATTTGCTTCACGTCTTGCGCTAGTTCAATAAAAGTTTCATTTTCCACCCTTGAGCACGAAGGACAAGATATTATATTTGTTGATTGCTTCAGAAATTCTGGAAACGATCTAAATCTTCCTAAATTGATGTCTTGAATAATTTGCTCGCCGGCAATAATTTCTTCAAATTTTTTTTCAAAAGGCAATGTCAAAGATACCCTAATAGTGTCTCCTATACCAAGTGGCAGCAATTGCTCAAATGCAAGCCTTGTTTTTATAATACCATCTGGAGGCATACCTGCTTCAGTTACACCTAAATGTATTGGAATATTTGGCCAGTTGTTATGAAATAATTTATTTGCTCGAATAACTTTGTTATAATCTGAATCCTTAAGAGAAACTAGATAATTTTTAAATCCTAGATTCTCTAATATTTGACAATGTTGACTTGCGCTTTCTACCATTGCTTCTACATCATCATCAAATTTTTCTTTTAAAACTGGGTCAACTGAACCACAATTAACACCTATACGAATTGCTAAATTATTATTGCTTGCTTCTTCTGCAATCATAGATACTTTATCTTTTATTGATTTAGTACGTTCATGGTGATGCAAATGACCAGGATTATATCGAACTTTATCAATATATGGAGCAATATCTTTAATCAATCTATAATTCTCTTGGAGATCTGCAGATAAAGCAACGGTCGTTTGTTCACGAATAACTTTTAAAGCCTCAACATCTTTTTTTGAATCTATTGCTAATCTAACAATTTTAGCACCAGCTTTATGCAGTGAATTAATTTGCTCAATTGTTTTATCTGTATCTGTAGTACGTGTTGCTGCCATAGATTGTACGACAATAGGATTATTGCCACCAATTCCAATATTGTTAATTTTAATTTCTCTAGTACGCCTTTGATTCATTAAATTACCCTTAGTAAATCGTTAATTGTAATAATTATTGCAAGAAAAATAAAAAGAAAGAATCCTGTTAAATGAAATATTGCTTCTCGTTGTGGATTAATCTTTTTACCTCTTCTTGCAAGCTCAACAAAAAGTAATAAAATCCTGCCTCCATCTAACATTGGCAAAGGCAATAGATTAAGAATACCTAGATTCAATGATAAAATTGCCGTTAGTGATAAGAGAGAAGCAACACCGCCTTCTCGAGCAACTTCTCCTGTTATATTAGCTATGCCTACTGGCCCTGCAAATTCTGGTTGACTATTACCATTAAACCAAGTAATAATTTCATTTCTAAAAAGGATCCATGAATCTAATGTCATTCTTAGTCCTTCTTTAGATGCTTCGATAAAATTCATAGAAATTTTTTCTGTGAATGGGTACTGGGCTGCAATTTTAATTCCTGTGGGACCTTGATTAACAGGAGGACCCCATCTTGGTGTTGCCTTTAAATTAATTAATTCATCTGATCGCTTAACTTGAAAATTAATTTCTTTACCTAGGTTTATTCTAATGAGCCTAACTGCAGTTTGAATATTGTCAGTTTTTCTTTCATTGATTGATAAAATTACATCTCCTGTTTGTATTCCTGCTATTGCAGCTGGCGAGTTTGCATGCACAAAAGTTACTTGAGGGTTACCTACTTCGACTTCATGAGGAATCATAAATGCTGCTGAAAATAATAGTATTGGTAAAATTAAATTAACAATTGAACCAGACACTAATATGATAAACCTTTGTAAGTAATTTTTTTGTGAAAGAGAGTCAGGATCTTCAGATGCTTCTTCTCCTAATAATTTGACAAAGCCTCCTATCGGAAGCAAATTTATTGAATAAATGATATTTTTGAATTTGTAGCCATAAACTCTCGGAGGGAAACCAATGCCTGCTTCGATGATTTTGACTCGAAAAAATTTTGCAGTAAAGTAGTGAGCTAATTCATGTGCAACAACCAATAATGTTATTACAGCGAAGAAAATTAACATTGAATTTATTGCTGGAACATTTCTAAACCAAACAGCAAGTAAGGCAAGTAATATAAATACGTATTTAGATAAGTTATTTTGTATCATATTCATTATCTTCATTTTATCCTAATTGTTTTGTTGCAAAAATTTCTCCCCATTTGTATGCATCTAGCACATTATCTAATTCTAATTGATCAGTAGCATGCCACTGATCGTAGATTTTTTTTTGTACTTCATAAATTTTACCAAATTCGCATCTACCAGCAAGAAATGCATTTACAAGTATTTCATCTGCGCCAAGTAATGCAGGCAAAGAGCCATCTGATTTTTTTGCTGCACTAATTACTAATTCGTAAATTGGGAATTTTTTTTGGTCGATAGGCTCAAATGTGAGTTTTTTTTCATTTAATAACTCGATAATATTTTTTGAATCAAAATATTGTCTTGTTGGATAAGATATAGCATATTGAATGGGTATTTTCATATCAGGATGTCCTAATTGTGCTTTGGAAGAACCATCAATGAAATTGACAATTGAATGTACAATACTTTCTCTATGTATAATTGAGTGGATTTTATTAAATGGGATATTAAATAAAATATTTGCTTCTATAACTTCTAATGCCTTGTTAAATAAAGTTGCACTATCAATCGTAATCTTGTCTCCCATTGACCAGTTAGGATGCTTTAATGCTAATTCAGGCTTAATTGTATTGATATCTTTTATTGATTTATCAATCAAAGAACCACCTGAAGCAGTAATGATTAAAGAGGAGACTGTTTCCCAGGATTCTCCAGTCATGCATTGCCAAATGGCAGAATGCTCTGAATCAATTGGAATTAATTCAGCACCACTTTCTTTTTTCTCTTCAAGTATCTGTTTAATAAATGGACCACCAATAACTAGGGATTCCTTATTTGCTATAGCTACTTTTTTCCCAGCTTGTAATGCAACAATAGTTGGTTTTAGGCCAGTTATGCCTGTTGAAGCTACTATTAATAAATCAATTTCTTCCAATGAAGCTATTTCTTCATTGTTTAATTGCTGAATATTAGAAACTCTATTAACTTTATTTAAGTATTTTTCATGAATATTGAAATACTTAGGTTTATATTTTTTGATTTGCTTATTTAACGTTGTATGATTTTGATTATTGGATAATGCAATGACTTTAACATTTTTTAATTTATCGACTACTTCAAGAGTTTGTTGGCCAATTGAACCAGAAGAGCCAATAATTGCAATTCTTTTCATAAAAGCTCCAAAATAAACAATATATTTATATAGAATGCACCTGCAATAATTGAGTCTAGTCTATCAAGAAATCCACCATGGCCAAGCAAAAAATTAGAAAAATCTTTAATATCAATTTTTCTTTTAATTATTGAGCTGTACAGGTCACCTATTTGACATATTATTGGTAGAGAAAAAAGCAAGAGCCAGAATGTCATGGAATCAATACCAACATTAGTCAAGTTAATTAAGTATGCAAAAATTAACATTCCAGCAAGCCAGCCACCTATTGCTCCTTCAATTGTTTTATTCTTTGAGTATTTTTTTGATAAATGATTCTTGCCAAATTTTTTTCCGATTAAAAATGCAAAAGTATCTGTGGCAAATGCAGTTAACATAACTATAAGAAAGTATTTTATGTTTGGTATTTGAATTACACAAAATAGTAAATTCCAAGATACTATTCCTGAATAAAATTGACTAATGTTGGCGATTTGAACAGGGTTTTCTTTTTTGAATAGAAAATATGACAGAATCATCAAAAACAATGCATTTATAAATAAAAAAAGAGTCGTAGAGAAAAACATTACTCCGATCAATGGAACAGCAGTACCAAATATTGAATTTAGAAGAGATCTTAGTTTGGAACAGTAGTTTAGTGATATTTCAAATTCAGCAATAAAACATATACCAATGATTCCTAAAATCAATAAATTTTTTTCTAGAAAAAAAACTGCAATTATAGGTGCGGCTATCAATGCTACGAATATTCGAGAGCGATTTTCTTGATTTAAATTGATCTGCACTTTTCTCTCATTAATGTAAATATAAAGTTATTATTTTGTTTTTCCAAAACGTCTTTCTCTATTAGCAAAATCAATTAAAGCTTGGTCAATTTCGCCTGCAGTGAAATCAGGCCACAATGTTTTTGTATAATAATATTCCGCATATGCTGATTGCCAGATTAGGAAATTAGATAATCGTTGTTCACCACCTGGTCTTATAATTAAATCTGGATCTGGCATGCCAGCTGTTGAAAGATGCTGACTGACAGTTAATTCATTGATTTCATCTACTGGTATATTTTTAGCAATAATGTTTTTTAAAGAATCTACAATATCTTGTTTTCCCCCATAGTCAAAGGCAATATTAATCGTTGTGCCAGTATTATTTTTTGTTATTTCAATTGCATCGATAATTTGTTCTTGTAGATCACTAGGCAATTTATCAAGATGGCCTAGATGATTGAGTTGAATATTGTATCTGTTAATTAGCTCTAGGTTATTTTGAATAAATTCTTTAGATAAGTCCATTAAATTGCTTACTTCTTCACCAGGCCTATTCCAATTTTCTGTAGAAAAAGCAAACATAGAAATGTATTTGATGTCATATTCAATTAATCTTTTTACTACATTTAAAAATGCCTTTGATCCAGCAATGTGTCCTTCTTGCCTCGAAAAATTATTTTTATTTGCCCATCTTCCATTACCATCCATCATAATTGCGACATGAATGGGAATTACGCTTAGGCTGATGATTTGCTTTGCAACATCAAGTTTGGATACATTCATTTTTATATTTCCAGTAGTTCATTTTGTTTTTTTTCAGAAAGTGCATCTATTTTTACATTAAAATCTTTTGTAGCTTTTTCCAAATTGCCTGTTATACGACTTTCTTCATCTTGCGAAATTGAACCATCTTTTTTTGCTTCTTTAATCATATCAATATATTGCCTTCTTATGTTTCTAATTGAAATTTTTGACTCTTCAGCAATTTGTTTAATTTTTTTTGCTAATTCTTGTCTTCTTTCTTCTGTCAAAGGCGGTATGGGAACTTTAATGAAATCCGAGTCAGAAGAAGGATTCATACCTAAGTCACTTGATTGAATTGCCTTCATAATAGCATCGATATTATTTTTATCCCATACTTGTACATTAATCAATGATGGCTCTGGTATAGATAATGTCGCCAGTTGTTGCAGAGGCATTTTTTGTCCATATACTTCAACATTAATATTTTCAATTAATGATGTTGAAGCTCTTCCTGTTCGTACCGAAGCTATAGAGTTATTAAATGCGTCTATAGTTTTTTCCATTTTGGAGTTAATTTGATTAATATCGATTGATTCCATTTTATCTATAAATTCTATCTTTTTTTATTATTCGCCACCAACTTCAAATCTTTGGAATCTCTTTATTTTGATATTCTCACCAGTTTGAGCAATAACTTCTTGAACAAGTTCTTTAATTAGCTTATCAGAATCTTTTATATATTGTTGTTCCATAAGTGCATCATCGTCATCATCATCAATAGAAGCTGGATTCATTGCAGCAATTTGCATTGCAAGATTTTTTGCTAGATCTTTAAATTCATTGGTTCTAGCAACGAAGTCTGTTTCACAATTAATCTCAATTATTGCTCCAAGTCTGTTGCCTAGATGAATATAGGATTCAACTACTCCTTGACCTGTTGCCCTATTTGCTCGCTTTTCAGCATCTGCAATTCCTTTTTCTTTTAAAATTTCTTTTGCTTTATCAAAATCATTATTGGCTTCCTCTAAAGCTCGCTTAGCATCCATGACGCCTGCGCCAGTTTCCTTTCTAAGCAATTTGATGTTTTCTGTGTTTGACATGATTGGCCTCTAACCTAATTAATTTTTACTAGTTATTCTTTGGAAGGCTGATCTTTGTTTTTAGCAGAGAATAATTCTTTACCTTGAATCGCTGCATCAGTGATATATTTTGTAATCAGTTCAATTGATCTAATTGCATCATCATTAGCAGGTATTGGATAGTCTATTAATTCTGGATTTGCATTTGAATCACAAAGAGCAATTACTGGAATGCCAATTTTTTTTGCTTCCAAAACAGCGATGTTATCTACATTTGGATCAACGCAAAAAATGACTCTTGGAATTTGAGTCAGCTTCCTCAAGCCTCCAAATGATCTTTCCATCCGATTTCTGTCTCTTTCAAATAGAACTGTCTCTTTTTTTGTCATATTAGAATATAAATCATTAAGATCCATTTCATCAATTTCTCTTAATCTGTCAATACGTTTTGAAATTGTAGGCCAATTCGTTAGAGTGCCTCCTAGCCATCTATTAGTAACAAAAGGCATATCAGATTGCTCCGCAGCTTGAATTATAATGTCGACAGCTTGTTTTTTTGTACCGACATATAAAATAATTCCACCCTTAGAAGTTACAGATTCAACTAGCTTTATGGCATCTTCTGCTAATTTTGAACTTTCTCCCAGATCAAGAATGTGAATACCATTATTTTCACTATGAATAAACCGCTTCATTTTCGGATTCCATTTTGATTTTTTATGCCCAAAATGAACACCAGCTGCAAGCATTTCTCGCATTTTTTCTGCTATTGACAACTTTTGCTCCTTTATCCTATTCTTTCACTCATTGTAGTAATAATTTTTTATCTCAATTCCAAGAATATAAGTATATATTGTTAATTAGTTTAGATTATAGTCAAACAAATATTTTTTTTAAAATTATCATCTTTAGTGAGTTGTGTTTTTATTATGTTTCTTAACTTAATATTATTTTTTCAATACTTGTATACTTATTGTGATTAATATAAACATAAGGTTATGTAAATAAATTGGATTGCGAGCCAGTATGCCGAAATATGACTATTTATGTTCCAAGGGTTGTAGATATGAATCCGAGGAATCTTTTGGTTCACCTCGTGAACAAAAATGCAAAGAATGCAAAAAAGCTAAAGCAACTAGACAATTGAACGTCCCAACTTTTCGTTACAGAGGAGTGGGATTCTATACTACTGACACAAGAAAAGATAATCGTAAACCCGAAGTTTTGCCGACTACATCTGCTAGAAATGATGATCCTCCAGAACAGTGGCCTGAAAAAGACGAAACTTTACATGGTGCGACAACTAAAAAAAAGCAAAATAATTCTTAAGAAAAAAAAGTAAATCAAATTAATTGATTTCTAAGCTCAAATCAAAAAATTTAGCAGAATGTATCAGTGCACCAATTGCAATATAGTCGATATTTAAGTCAGCATATTGATCAATATTCTTAATATTAATGCCTCCTGATATTTCAATTTTTGCTTTTGCTTTTGCTTTTGCTTTTGCTTTGCATATTTTTTTGATTTCATCAATATGCATGTTGTCTAGTAGTATTATATCAGCTTGTGCTCTCAGTGCTTCCTCAGCGTCGGCAATGGATTCTACTTCAATTTCAACAATACAATTTTTGCCAATTTCCTCTTTATATTTTTGAATTATTGCTGTAATTTGCATGCCATTCTTTTTTGCCCAATTTAAATGGTTGTCTTTTATGAGGACAAAATCATCCAGAGTATTTCTGTGGTTTTGTCCTCCTCCCTTTGTTACAGCGTACTTTTCTAATTTTCGTAATAATGGGCGTGTTTTTCTTGTGTCACGAATAATAGTTTGTTTTGAATTAATTTTTTGAATGAATTGATAAGTTAATGATGAAATTCCAGAGAGCATTTGTAAAAAGTTAAGACTTACTCGTTCTGCACTAAGAATTTTATTAATTGGCCCAATTAATTCAAAAATTATCTCTCCAGAATGAACAATGTCACCATCTTTTTTTGCACCATTGGTTTTGATTTTTTCAGAACTTTGACGCATTGTTTCTTGAAATAAATCCAATCCAGATATAATACCTGTTTCATTTGCAATTAGCGAAAATTTCTCTTGATGTTCATCTGAAATTAAATGTTTTGTGGTCAAATCATTGAAAGCAGAATCTTCAATTAGCGCTAATTGAACAATTGACTCTATATCTTCCTTGTTAAGTGATTTTTCGTTCATTTTAGATACGATATACCTAACTTACTTCAAGCATTCGTTCTAATGCAATTCTTGCATTTACTTTGTCATCACTACTAACAGAGATTTGATTTACAATTTGTTTTTTAGATAATGATTCTAAAACCCATAAAAGGTAAGCAGGATGAACTCTATACATTGTACTACATGGACATATAACTGAATCTAAACAGAAAATGGTTTTATCTGGATTTTCTTTTGATAACCTAGATACAAGATTGACTTCTGTGCCAATTCCAATTATGCTACCTGGTTTTGCGTTATTTACATAATCTGCTATAAATGCAGTTGATCCAACAGCATCAGCCGCCTGCACAACATCTGAGCTACATTCTGGATGAACAATTATTTGTATATTTGAATATTGCTGACGAGCTTCATTAATTTGATTAACAGTAAATCTTTGATGAACAGAACAAAATCCATCCCATAAAATTACTTTAGAATCTTCTATATTTTTTTTGCTGTTTCCACCTAATGGCTTATTATATGATCTCCAATCCCATAAGCTTATTTCTGCATCTTTAATGCCCAATTGGTGACTTGTATTTCTTCCCAAATGTTGATCTGGAAAAAAGAAAACTTTTTCTCCTTTTTGGAAGGCCCATTGAATTACTTTACTGGCATTAGAAGAAGTACAAACTATGCCATCATTCGCTCCACAAAATGCCTTTAAGGTAGCAGGGGAATTAATATATGTAATCGGAATAATTTTTGTATCTGGAAAATTATTTTTGAGTTCTTGCCATGCTGAACCAACATCAGGCCTATTTGCCATATCGGCCATAGAGCATCCAGCTTCTAAATTAGGTAGTATAACTGTTTGCTTGTCATCAGTTAAGATATCTGCAGCTTCTGCCATGAAATGAACCCCGCAAAATACAATATACGGAGTTTTTTTGTTTTGAGACGCATATACGGATAACCCATAAGAATCTCCTATCCTATCTGCAAACTGAATTATATCTTCTCTTTGATAGTGATGACCCAAGATAATTAAATCATCTCCTATTTTTGATTTATAATGTTTAATACGACTACTGATTTCTTCTGCAGATAAAGTAAAATATTTTTTTGGTATTTCTTGTTGCCAATCAGCAAATGACTTTTCTTCAGTCAAAGGCAAGGTTTCCATTTGCATGGGAGTTTCGCATTCAACAACATCTGTTGTTTGTAAAACAAGATTATTTTTCACTTATAAACATCTCCATACTTTGTGTACATTATACACAAAGTTCTAATGATATAAGGATACATTTTTACTATAATCAAGATCAACAGAATCTTAACTATTTGATGAAGAATATTTTCTTAATATATTGTAGGTTCTTTGGATATAAATTCATATAATGATGATGGTCGGTGCGCGCCAGTTTTTCGTAAATTGCCTGTTTCTTGAATTAAATTATTTCCTAGCATTCTTTTTCTAAAATTTCTTCTATCATAATTATTTCCCGTAATTGCCTCATATGTTTCTTGTAATTCTCGCATAGTAAATTCACTTGGCAAAAGGCTATATGCTATGTTGGAATATTGTAATTTAGATTCTATTCTTTGCAAAGCACGGTCAATAACTAAATTATTTTGAAAAGCTAGATCAGAAATTTCTTTTGCCTTAAACCATTTAGGTTGCCACGTATCCTCTTCTCTTAATTGAACTTTTTTTTCATCCACTAAAGCAAAGTAACATACAGCCATACTTTTTGGATTATTATCATTTAGGGCAGATAATGTGAAAAGCTGTTCTAGATAAACATCTTTTGCTCCTGTTTCTAAGAAAAGCTTGTCTGTTGCAGTCTCTTGAAGTTTTTTGTCGCCAAGCCACAATCCACCTGGCAATGCCCATTGATCATTCTGTGGCTCAGCTGAACGTTTCACCAGTAGAATATTTAACTGCCTATCAATTATGCCAAAGATTACAATAACAGTTGCAATTTCATAATTATTCATAGTTTTATTAAATTCTTTCTAAATGTTAATCTAAATTCTTGATTACTTTAAAACAGCTAGTTCTTCACTACTAGACATAACACCTTTAAGAGACCAAGGGCTTATTTCGAATATCTTAACTTGAACAATTTCACCAATAATATTGTTGCCATTAAAGTGTACTAATTGATTGCTTTGTGTCCTGCCTGAGCATTGACCTTGCTCTTCTTTTTCAACTAAGACATCAACAGTTTTGTTGATCAATTTAGTATTTTTCTTTAATGCAATATCTTTTTGAATTGATTCAATAACTTGTAATCTTTTCTTTTTAACTTCTAGTGGAATATTATCTTCTAGTTTTCTATATGCATATGTTCCTGGTCTTGGTGAATATGCAGCAATATGAATTTTATCAAATTTTACATCTTGAATTAAATTAACAGTATCTTGAAATTCTTTTTCAGATTCATCAGGGAAACCAACAATTATATCCGTTGATATTGCTGCATCAGGAATCCTTTTTTTGATATAGGCTACTCTTTCATAAAATTCAGAAATAGAATAACCTCTTCGCATTCTAAGCAACATTTCATCGGAACCAGATTGTACAGGAATTAAAAAGTGATTACAGACTTTTTTAGAATTTGCTATAGTATCAATAATTTTATTAGTCATATCTACAGGGTATGAAGTTAAAAATCTTACTCTTAATATTCCATCTATATTCTCTATGGCATTAAATATATCACTCAAATCATTTGTATCATTTAAATCATTCCCATATGATTCAATAGTTTGCCCAACTAATGTTATTTCTTTCACTCCGCTATTAGCTAAATGTTTTATTTCATTAATAATTTCAGCAGGTTTTCTAGAGATTTCTCGCCCTCTTCTTAAAGGAACAATGCAATAGGTACAAACTTTATTGCATCCATGAATCACTGGCACAAATCCTGTAACGCTATTTGGTGTACCAAATGTTGAAGGCCAAAATTCACCATCAGAAACATCTGATTCTTTTATCATTAATTCTATTATGGGGTCAAATTCTTGTGGCTTTGCCCAAACATCGACAATAGGAAATCTTTTTTTCAGTGTTTCATTTTTATTACTAACCATGCAGCCCATTACTGCAACTTTGAATTTATCTCCATTTTTCCTTTTTTTTGTTAAATTGCCTAGTTGTCCAAATGCACGTTCTTCAGCATGTTGCCTGACAGCACATGTGTTAATTACTACCAGATCAGCATTTTCATCTGATGGCAATTCTTCTAATCCAAATTTTTTTAATCCAGCAGACAACTTCAAAGAATCTGCTTCATTCATTTGGCATCCAATAGTTGATATATAAAAGCTACTCATTTTACCTCATATATTCTGGCGGAGAGGGTGGGATTCGAACCCACGAGGAGGAATAATCCCCCTAAGCGCTTAGCAGGCGCCCGCACTAGGCCACTATGCGACCTCTCCTATTAAATTGAACCTAATGTTCATGCAAAAGGATAACACAGTTCAATTTTTTACGAGATAGAAATATAAGATTTTTTATTACCTAGGCTATAGAAGACCAATATCTTTTAACACATTTTGAACAGTCATACCAATTTCTGAAGGAGACATGACTACAGATGCACCTGCACTTTTTAACGCGTCCTGTTTTGCTTTAGCAGTTCCAGAGGCTCCCGAAATAATTGCACCTGCATGCCCCATTCGTCTTCCAGGAGGCGCTGTAGTACCTGCAATAAAGCTAATCACTGGTTTTGACATTTGCTTGATATATTCTGCCGCTTCCTGTTCTGCGCTACCGCCTATCTCACCAATCAATACAACTCCAGCTGTTTCATTATCTGCTTCAAAAAGCTCAAGAGCCTTTTTTTGTGATGTTCCAATAATAGGGTCTCCACCTACTCCTACTGAAGTTGATTGGCCAATATTTAGTCTTGTGAGTTGATCAACAGTTTCATAAACTAATGTACCAGATCGTGATATTACACCAATATTACCTGGCATATATACATCAACAGGCATAATACCTGCTCTGGCATGTTCGCCAGGAGATAACACTCCTGGACAATTTGGCCCGATGAGAATTGTTTCAGGATATTTTTGTAATAATGAATTAACTTCCATCATATCCCTTACTGGCACTCCCTCAGTAATACAAATAATTAATTTAATATTTGCAAGAATGGCTTCAATGATTGCATCTTTACAAAATGGGGCAGGAACAAAAATTAATGAAACATTGCCATTATGTTTAGACACAGCTTCTTTAACAGTATTACATATGGGTACGCCAACTTTTTCCGTACCACCTTTACCCGGAGTAACTCCTGCAACAATATTTGAACCATAATTGATACTGATTTCTGCTTCACGTGCTCCTGCAGAGCCCATTCCTTGTATGATTATTTTACTGTTAGAATCTAATAAAACAGACATATTACTCCAACTATTTACTTGAAACTTTCACTACTAAATCAGCCCCTTCAGCAAATCCATCGGCTAATTCAAATTCAACATTTGATTCATTTAAAATTCGTTTACCATCTTCAACATTTGTTCCTGCTAATCTAATAACAGTAGGTTGTTTAATGACACCTTCTTTTTTTGCCTTCACAAATCCTTCTGCAATAATATCAGTTCTCGCAAGCCCGCCAAAAATATTGATGAATATTGCTTTTACGTCAGTGTCAGAAGCAATTATTTTTAATGCAGCAACTACTGAATCAGGATTATTGGCAGTTCCAATATCCAAAAAATTAGCAGGCGAACCACCAGAAAATTTTATTGCATCCATTGTTGCCATTGCTAATCCAGCACCATTTACTAAGCATCCTATATTACCATCTAATTTGATATAATTTTGAATACCGTTGTCTTCAGCCAATAATTCTAATTCATCTTCTTGTGTTTTATCTCTAATTTCAAAAATTTCTTGTTTTCTAAACGCTGCATTATCATCAATTGAAAATTTTGTATCAGCAGCAATTAATTGTCCATCTCCTGTAACTACAAGTGGATTTATTTCAATTAAAGAAGAGTCTGAATTAATAAATGCATTAAAAAGCCCAGTTAAAATTTTGTGTAACTGTGGAAAGATTTCTTTCTGAAGCCCTAATTGCTCACCAATTTCTTGTGATTGAAATGACATTAATCCTATATCTGCATTAATTGTTGTTTTTAAAATTGCATTTGGATCTTTGTCTGCAACTGCTTCAATATCCATGCCTCCTTGTGAAGATGAAATAAAAATGGGATTACTAACAGAACCATCTATTGTTATTGCTAAGTAAAGTTCTGTTTGAATATCTATACCTTCCTCTAATAAAATAGTATTTATCGGAAGACCCTTATCACCGGTTTGATGTGTTACAAGTTTTTTACCAAGCAATGATTTGACAAAATCTTTGACCTCCTGGAAGTTACTTGCCAATTTAATACCACCAGCTTTCCCTCTAGCGCCAGAATGTACTTGAGCTTTAACCACTGTAGGGTAAGTAAGAACTTTTTCTATATTTACTAATTCATTTAAATCGTTAATGACAATACCATTAGGTACATCAACATCGTAGTCCTTCAAAATATTTTTTGCTTGATATTCGTGCAATTTCATAATAATTTTTTTATTTCTTAATGATGCATCCTATATGGAGATTGCTTGATACTCAATATCAAATTCTAGAAAATAAGCTATATAATAATAATTGTAATTATTTTGAATAGGTTAGATTATTATGCAAAAAGGTCCAATGTCAGGAATAAAAGTTTTAGAAGTCGCTAACTGGGTTGCTGCTCCAAGTTGTGCAATGATGTTAGCAGATATGGGTGCAGAGGTCGTTAAAATTGAACCGCCAGGTGGAGATGCCCTGAGAGGAATCTTAGAATATCCTCCTATTCCTGGAGTTCCTGGTAATTTAACTTTTCATTTAGATAATCGTGGTAAGAAATCTGTCACAATAGATTTTTCTAAACCTAAAGCATCAGAAGCGGTTCACAAAATAGCTAAGCAGGTTGACATTTTGATTACTAATTTGACTGATGAAAGAGCAAAAAAATTTCAACTTGCATTTGAAGATGTAAAAGAAATTAATAATCAAATTGTATATTCTGTTATTAGTGGATATGGAACGCATGGACCAGAATCTTATCGAAGGGGTTTTGATTTTACTTCTTTTTGGGCGCATTCTGGTATTCAGGGTTTACTAGGTGAACCAGGAGATCCTCCTCCGCCAAATAGAGGTTCTCAGGGAGATCATATTTCTGCAATGAATTTATTAGCTGCTACACTTGCATCGTTGCGACTTCGTGATATGACAGGTGAAGCTCAAAGAGCGGAAGTCACATTACAAAGAACCGGAATGTGGACAATAGCTGGCGATGTCCAAAGGACAATTTTTAGTAAAACCCAACCTATTAAACATGACAGGAAATCACCAAAAAATCCGATTTTCAATTCTTATGAAACCCAGGATGGTAAATGGGTTATGTTTGCTATGGCTCAAACTGATCGATATTGGCCAAGATTTTGTGAAATGCTTGATAAGGAAGAATGGAAAAATGAATATGATTCAATAGAAAAATTAATTGATCATTCAACTGAATTAACTACTGCAATTACTAAAATATTTTTAGAAAAAAAATTTGATGAATGGGCCAAGTTGTTGGATGAGTTTGATATGACTTGGGCACCCGTTGCTGATGTTATGGACATCATTAATAGCGATCAGCTTCAAGCAATAGGAGCATTTGCTGATATGACTGATGATGAATTAGGTGATTATAAAACGATTAATGTTCCTTTTGATATTCGTGATGGGAATATTTACCCTAGAGGAAATGTGCCAAAACCTGGTCAAAATACTCAAGAAGTTTTACAACAATTTGGTTTTGATCAAGAAGAAATTGCAAATTATGCCTCTGAAGGAATATTTGGATAATTTATTTAATCTTACTTAATTTTCCTGATTCATTTGCATAATGCGCGGCGTCAATGACTTTTTGACACATTAATCCATCATAAACATTTGGTCCCTGTCTATTGCCCTTTATACTTTTAATTAATTTATCAATCATCAGACCAAAGCGGGGCACACTGCTATTTTGAGCAGCTTTAGTCATGGGTATTTTTGGTATATTAATTTTCTGTTTCTTGGTATTCTTGTTTGACGTAAAAAATAATTCTACTCCTTCTGGAGATATTTCATCTCCTACAAGTGATAAGCTTCCCTTAGAACCAAAAATTTCAATAGAACGATTAGAGCCTAGTCTGACATTTGTAGCTATGCTGCAATTGATAGAAACAGATGTGTCTGATTTTAGTTTTCCTTGCAAATTAAACATATCATCGGAAGTAATTTTTTTAAATTTATTTTTTGAATCAATTGCTCGAGTGTTCATTGATTTTAATGTTGCAAATACTTGATCAAAATCTGCAATAATATATCTAGTTAAATCGATAAAATGACTTCCCATTGCGCCAAGAATCCCACCACCTTTATTTTTCTGATGCCACCAATTAAATTGAGGAGGAGATGTTGAAAAAGGAACACCTCGAAAGTCATTGATTGAAATATGTAATGGATCACCTATCTTACCTTTTGCAATAATTTTTTTAAGTGCAAAATGAGAATCAAAATGACGCATAGTGAATGCTACGATTGATTCTATATTGTTGTTTCTAGCAGCACGTGACATTAATTCAGCCTCGTGTAGATTTAATGATAATGGTTTTTCACAAATAATATGTTTTTTATTTTTTGCTGCTTCTACAAACATTTCTTTATGGAGGTTTACTGGCGATCCTATGTAAATAATATCTATATCATTTCTTCTACATAAATCAATATAATTTTTTTCAACATCTGGTATATTGAATTCCTTAGCGCATTTTCTTGCATTCTCAACTTTTCCACTACATATTGCAACTACCTCCACACCTTTGTAGGTCTGAAATGTAGGGAGAGGACTTCTAGCAGCCCACGATGTTCCAATTACACCTATTTTATACATTGTTGATTACCATCTTATCACTTACATAAAAAAAGAGTTTGCGTACGCAAACTCTTTTTTTATTCAAAATTATTTTGAATTTAAGCGTTATTGCCTTACATGTATCGCTTTCGCACTCCAGCCATTACATCACCGGATACCTTAACTACAAGAATATTCGCTAATGTCTTACCTGCTAGTGCTCCGCCGGTTAGGGTACCAATCAAATCTGCACCTGATTGATCAACTAAATACCAACCGAAGGCTAGTCCGACTATCCAATTACCAACAGTATTACCTGTTAGTCCGCCAATAATGTTTCCTGGCAGAAAACCACCAACAACATCCATGACTAAATTTGTAACAGCCTCAAGAACTAGACCAGCTAGCATAATTAAAATAACTGTCTCGAAAGACATACTTGGATCTGGCATATAAACCTCCAACTAAACTAACTTCAAGAAGAAAATTCTTCTCTATTGTTTACTTGTTTATACAAATAAACAATTAAGCCAATATTATAAGTTTATGTTAAATAATGCAACAATATTTTAATTTTATTCATTTTTGCATATCTTAATCTTTTTTTAAAATTTACTTACACTATTTTCATGTTATTAAAAAAATAATGGGATAATATTTCTGTTAGTTAGTATTGGATTTTATTGTTGAGGAAATAATATGAAAAAATTCACTAAGCAAAAATCTATTGCATTAATTATTCTTTTAGCTCTTGGAGGGTGGTATTTTTTATTTTTTTCTAATCAAGCCACTGATCAGATAGATGAAGTAGTTACCTATGAACATCAAGTCATTAAAGGTCGCATGGCTGATTCGTTAGTTAGTAGCGTGAATGCAGCTGCTAGAAATAAAGTTTCTCTATCTTTTGGTTTAAGCGGCGAAGTTGCTGAAATCCTTGTTAGTACAGGTGATATTGTAGAGAAAAATCAAGTAATTGCTGTTCTTGAATCTTCTGGAGCATCTAGGCAAGTTGAAGTAAAAAAACTTTTATTATCGCAACAAAAAGCTAGTCTAGAAGATTTGTTAGCTGATCCAGCTGCTTCAGAATTAGCATCTGCAAAACAAGCAACTGCTAATGCTAAATCTGCTGTTGCAAATGCAGAATTTAACTTAAAAAATCTTCGTGATGGAAGTCAGGCTTCTTCAATTGAGACACAAAAACAAACTGTTACAACTGCTAAATTTAACTTAGAAAATTTGACTAATCCATCTGCTGCTTCAATTGCTAGTTCTGATTCTTCAGTAAAAAGTGCAAAAACTTCTTTTGAGCGTGCACAGAATGATGAAGATGAATTATGGCCAAAATTGATTAAAGCACAGGAAGATTATTGTCAAAGATTTCAAGATTGGGTTGCTGTATGTAATGTAGGTGATATTCCATTAACCGCAGCAAAAATTAAAGGCCTACATGATTCATTGACTTTGGCGATGGTTCCACAAGGTAATCAGAGGACAAAAACAGAAGCACTTTTAACTGCAAATGCAAATTATGTCGATGCTGTTAATTCTGTTGCGTCTACTGAAGCAGCATACCTATCAGCGCAAGAATCGAATTATAAACTAAAAAATCCTAGTGAGTTAGAGATTCAAAAATTAAAGGAAGCTTTAAATGCAGCAGAAGTGCGTTTAGCTGAATATCTGTCTTCTCCTGAACAATTAGAGCTTGATAAATTAAATGCTGCATTAGACAGTGCAAATGCCAATCTTGATTATGCTTTAGCTAGAGAATTAGAGTTGACTGCTGGTGCATTAGTAAATGAAATCAATCGTAAAGAACAAGATGTTCGCATTGCTGAATTGAATCTTATGGATGCAGAAACAAACTTAAAAAATCATACATTAACTGCACCATTTGCGGGTATTATTGGTGCGATTGATGTAACTTTGGGGCAACGAATTGGCTCAAGTACTGCAGTCACAACATTAAGTGATCCAAAATCAATTTATATTGAAATTCCTGCATCCGAATCTGATTTGAATCAAATGCAAGTAGGCAATTTTGGTATAGCAATGTTTGAAGGCATGCCTGAGCAATTCTATATTGTGAGGTTAAAAGCGATCAGTGCAATTCCAACTATTACTCAAGGTATTATTTCTTATCCAGCAGAAGGGGAAATTTTAACCGGACAATTGCTCATGCAAGAAGCTACTAATATAGCATCTTTGCAAGGAGATTTATTTAAATCAATGGGCTTGGATGCATCTTCAATGGGGAGTTTTCCATCTGGAGGATCTCCTGGAAGACCTTCAGGTGAAGGAATGAGACCATCATCTGGCGGACCCCTTGGAAGGCCCACAAGTGGTTCGATGGGAGGGCCGCCATCTGGTGGTTCTGCAAATGGATCTCAAAGAGGACCGATGTCTGGAATTGGATCGTTTGCTGGTCAATTTATGAATCCAAAACTTCCATTAGACGGTATGTCTGGTACGCTGACTTTAGTAACAAACATACAACAAAATGTCTTGCTTGTACCAAGTAATGCTATTACAAGAGTTGGTAGAGATAATACTGTTAAACTAAAAAATCTAGATGGAACAATCGAACAAAGAGTTATTCAAACTGGAAATGATGATGGCCAAAATACTTTAATTCTTGATGGCTTAAAAGAAAATGATACGATATTGATTGAAGTCAAGAAATCAAATTCAAAAAGTGGGATTGAAAATTCTAAGCCAGCAACAACAGGCGGGAGGCCTTCTGGACCATTTGGAGGGGGACCTCGATGATTGAGCTTAGTGGCATCAGCAAAGATTATTTTACTGAAGCTGGAACAGTGCACGCACTAAACAATATCAATATCAATATTCAATCTGGCGAGTTTGTTGCAATTATGGGCCAGTCTGGTTCAGGCAAATCAACGATGTTAAATATATTGGGTTGCCTTGATCAGCCAACTGCAGGCAATTATTCGCTTGATGGCATAAATGTTGGTGACAAAGATGATACTTATCGTTCTATATTACGCAGAGAAAAATTTGGTTTTGTGTTTCAATCATATAATCTTGTACCAAGGTTGTCTGCTATTGAACAAGTAGAGTTACCATTAGTTTATCAGGGTGTTAAGAACAAGAAAGCTATAGCACTTGAAGCTTTGGCTAGAGTAAATTTAGATGATAGAGCGCACCATTTTCCACAACAATTATCAGGTGGACAGCAACAACGGGTTGCAATTGCACGTTCTCTTGTTGTTCAACCACAAGTTGTTTTTGCGGATGAACCGACTGGCGCTTTAGATACTCAAAGCGGAAAAGAAATCATGAAGATTTTTTCTAGTTTGTCACTTGAAGGTATCACGATCATTTTAATTACACACGAACAACATATTGCTGATGAAGCAAGTCGTATTCTAGAAATGAGTGACGGCCAAGTAATTTCTGATGTTTCTTCAGAGAGGAACGTGCAATGACTATAATTGATGCAATAAATATTGCTTTTCGGTCAATATATGCTAACAGATTAAGAAGTATTCTTACTGCTTTAGGAATGATTATTGGTGTTGCTTCTGTTATTGCATTGATAGCAATTGGTCAGGGCACTCAGCAAGGGGTAAAGCAAGAAATTATGGGGCTTGGTTCAAATCTGATGTTTGTCCAGCCAGGTTCTTCAACTGATCAATCTTCAGGAGCAAAAGGTGGCAGAGGCTCTGCAGCAACGCTGGTATTGAGTGATGTTACGGCAATTATGGACGCAGAAATAGAAGGGGTATATGGAGCATCTGGTCAATTTAATTTTCCTGCTCAGGCAATTGGCGGTGGCAATAATGAAAGAGTAGAAGTTGTAGCGGTTGATACTGAGTATGCCTATGTTCGTGATCTAAACATAGAATATGGCTCATTCATTTCAGAAAATGACATATCTCGAAAGGCTATGAATATAGTGTTGGGTTATGCAGTTGCTGAATCATTATTTCCTACTGGCGATCCCATTGGAGCAAACGTGCGCGTCAATCTTGGTGGCAGATTTGGCTTTAATTTTCGTGTAATAGGAGTATTAGCTGAGTCAGGTGGCCAAAGCGCACAAGATGCATCAGTTTATATTCCTATTCCATCTCTCATGAATCGATTGCGATTTCTCAAAAATTCTAGCGGCGATACAACTATTCAGCAAATTAGTATAAAAATTGATGAAAATCTAGATGAGGAAGTTATTAAGACAGAATTAGAAACTGTTCTTTTAACGCAACATGACGTAGTAGAGCCAGATTTTATTATTAATAGCCAAAATGACTTAGTAAATGCAGCTAGTGCTGTTAGCCAAACATTATCTATACTTCTAGGGAGTATTGCTGGCATTTCTTTAGTTGTTGGAGGTATTGGTGTAATGAATATTATGCTCGTAAGTGTTACTGAACGAACTAGAGAAATTGGAATTCGAAGAGCTGTCGGTGCCCTGAGCAAAGATATAAGGTTGCAATTTATTTCAGAGGCGCTTGTCGTTACCATCGGTTCAGGCATAATAGGAGTAATTGTTGGCATAACCGTCGCTCTTTTTGTTAATGGCAGGGAAATAGCTGGACAGCCAATGGTGACGGTAATAGAATTATGGAGTGTAATTGTAGCTTTTGGCGTTGCAACAATGGTTGGGCTTATTAGCGGTAGTTACCCTGCGCACAGAGCTAGTATGCTTGATCCAATTGTTGCTTTACGTACAGACTAGGAGAAAAATTAATGTCAAAGAAAAAAAGTATTTTATTGGTAACGCTTGTAGTACCTGTTTTTGCGATTTTAGCTGCCTTAGTGACATATTTTTTCCTTATTCGTTCAGATACACCAGCACCAGTTTCTATTGAAAATACAATCACTCAGCAAAAACAAGTAGAAAGTACAACAAAAAAAGATTCAGATACCTCTGCGGACAATAATAGTAAAACTGAAATGGCAGTGCCGTCATCACAGAATTCGGTAACTCTAGATAATCTAGTTGGTAGTTGGATAATTGACAGTGAATCCTCATCATATGTTGGATATCGTGTAAAAGAAGAACTTGTTCGAGTCGGCACGTTTACTGCAGTTGGGAGAACCGAACAAGTAGAAGGAACATTACAATTCGATGGTGAGTCAATAAATAATGTAAGTATAAAAGCAGATTTACGAAGCCTAAAAAGTGACAATCAATATAGAGACAGAGCATTATCAAGGCAGGCTATTGAAACTTCTAAGTTCCCATATGCTGAATTCGAACTTATAGAAAAAATTTCTATAACTGAAAATCCAGAAGAGAGTCAAATTATTGAAGTCAATGCTAAGGGCATATTGAAATTGCATGGCGTTTCTAAAGAAGTAGAGATACCGTTGTCTGGAAAATTAGAAAGTCAGCTTTTATACATTGTTGGAGCTCTTCCAATAATATTTGATGATTTTGATATTGCCAAGCCAAGCAGCAGGAGTGTGTTATCGATTGAAGATAATGGTATAATGGAGATATCTTTAGTATTTATTAAGAATTAATTTATTTTCAGTGAGAATAATCATGCGAGCTTTTTTAAGAGGCAAAATACATCGAGCAACTGTGACTGAGGCAGATTTAGATTATGAAGGATCTATTGGTATTGACAAAGCGTTGATGGATGCTGCAGAGATATCTGAATGGGAAAAAGTTGCAATTTATGATGTTACAAACGGAGAGCGTATTGAAACATATGCTGTCCCTCTTGAAGCTGGTAGTGGATCAATATGTATTAATGGAGCAGCTGCTCATTTAATTAAGCCCAATGATCTTGTAATTATTTTAGCGTATCAATTTTTAAATTTTGATGAACAAGAAAATGTTTCACCTAAAATTGTTAGAGTGAACAAACAAAATGAAATTATTGAAATTATTAATGGTTAGTATATAAAGGATTTTTATGGAATTTGTAGACGAATTAATGATTAAGGGAATTATTGTAGGAGTTTTTCAAGAAAATTGTTGGATTATTGGGAACAAGAGATCGGGTGAGGCAGTTTGCATTGATCCAGGCGATGAACCAGAAAAGATTCTTGACTTAGCGAAAGATATGGGCGTAAAAATCAAACATATAGTTAATTCACATGCACACGTAGATCATATTATGGGTGTTTCTGGTGTATATGAAAAAACTGGATCCAATTTTTTGCTCAATAAAAATGATCTGAATCTATTGCAAAATGGCTGGAAAGATTCTGCAGAAAGACTAGGTATTAGTATTGAACAGGCTCCACCAGATCCAACAGATTATCTTAAAGAGGGAGACGTAGTTGAAGTAGGTGATTTAAGGCTTCAAGTCATCGAAACTCCTGGACATACACCCGGTAGTGTTAGTTTTTATTGTCAAGATGCAAAAGCTCTATTTAGTGGAGATACTTTATTTAAATCTTCAATTGGCAGGACAGATTTCCCTGGAGGAGATTATAATCAAGAAATGAACAGTATTTGTAACAAACTTTTGCAATTACCTGAAGAAACAATAGTTTTGCCGGGTCATATGGAGCAAACAAGTATTAAATTTGAAAAGCAATTTAATCCATTTGTACAACAATGGTTGAATGAAAGAAAAGCTTAACTGGAGGAGAAAATGGAATTTAGTTGGTCACAAGAAGAAAATGCATTTAGGGCAGAGGTTAGAGAATTTTTGCAAAAAAATTGGGATGCATCTAAATTACCAGAAGGGCCTAATGTTGATAATGATGCAGCGAAAAAATATGTACGTGAATTCAAAAAGAAATTAGCTGAAAAAGGTTGGCTAACAATGTCTTGGCCAAAAGAATATGGTGGGCAAGATGCTTCATATATTCAGCAGATGATTTTTCGAGAAGAAGGAGCTATTGTTGATGCTCCGATTGGTGGTGGTGGAGAACAAATTCTTGCCCCAGCAATCATGTTAAATGGAACTGAGGAACAAAAAAAAGAATATTTAGTTCCCATGACGACTGGTGAAGTTTTATGGTCACAGGGTTATTCTGAGCCTGGAGCTGGGTCTGATTTAGCATCTCTTCAAACCAGGGCTGTAAAAGATGGAGATGAGTATATTATTAATGGTCAAAAAGTTTGGAATGGTGCTCATCGTGGTGACATGATACACACCTTAGTAAGAACTGATCCTGATGCCCCTAAACACAGAGGAATTAGTTATATAATGATTGATTTGTCAGCAAAAGGAGTCACAATTAATCCACTATGGCACATGAATGGCTTAGGTAGATTTAATGAAGTGTTTTTTGAAGATGTAAAAGTCCCTCTATCAAGTCGAGTCGGTGAAGAAAATAGAGGTTGGTACATTGCTGTAACTTCTCTAGATTTTGAAAGATCAGGAATTCATCTCATTATAGGGATACAAGGTGTTTATGAAAAATTAATTAATTTTTTAAAATCAGAACTTGCTTCAAAAATTGGCATTGATTCTAGTAAATTGAAAAAAATTGCACGAAGATTAACTGATACAAAACTTGAACTGGAAGTCGCGCGTCTGTTAAGTTATCGCATAACTTCTATGCAATCTGCGGGCCTTGTGCCAAATTATGAAGCATCTATGGCAAAATGTATGGGTTCTGAACTTGGTCAATTTCATGCTAGAAGAGCAATTAATGCCTTAGGCTTGTATGGACAACTTTTAAAAGATTCAAAACATAGTGTGTTAAGTGGTGATATTCCAAACAGTTATATGTATACAGTTTCAAGAACTATTGCTGGTGGGACAAGCGAAATTCAAAGAAATATTATAGCAACTAGAGGGCTAGGACTGCCTAGATCCTAATCTTTTTTTTATAGCTCGTTTTGTTGCCCAGCTTCTGTACTTAAATAAAATATAAATTGCTAGTTTTGAAAAGAAAATTCTAGATACTATTCCTCTTATACCTTTAAAGTGCTTGTACCAAATCTTATCTTCAATAATTGATTGTTTTTCATTGATATGCTTGATTTCATGTCTATGAATCCAGAATTTCATAGGCCCTGATGTTTGCATGTCAGTAAATCCAATCTTTGTATCAAAATCAAAATGTTTTGCTTCCCATATAATTGGTATTGGGCCCAACCAAATTCTCATTTTTGTTACAGAGTTTTCAGCCAAGGGTTCATTTTTTATGACTTGCATTGGAGTGAATGGAGGAGTTAGTTTTTTAATTGCATTGTTACTCAAGTAGAAATCCCATACTGCATCTGCGCTAACATTGATCACATCTTTTTGTATGAATGATGGTGATTTATTTTGTAACTGATCAAATTTGCTATTCATAATACTGTTCGGATTTTATTTTAAATTGTCTTAAAGTGCTACAATTGTTTTAACAATTATCCAAGGTATAAATATATGTTTTTAGATTTTGGTCCTTTTGAGGAATATATTGGCTTATTAATTTTCTTAGCAAGAATGCTTGATGTTACATTAGGAACAATCAGAAATCTTTATGTAAATGCAGGTTTGAAAATTAGTTCTGCAGTTGCAGGATTTTTCCAAATGATTGTTTGGGTTTTTGCTGTTGCTGGTTTAGTGAATGATTTAAATGATATTAGCAGAATTATTTTATATGCACTCGGTTTCTCTGCAGGTACAATTGCTGGTATATGGATTGAAGATAAAATTGCCCTAGGTTTTCGTTCAGTAAGGATTATGAATCAAAATCAAGAACTATCTTTAGCAAATATTTTACGTGATAAAGGATATAATATTACACAAATTCCTGCTCAAGGATACAAAGACAAAGTTGAAGTTGTTATTGCTATTCTTTCACGAAAAGAAATAGATAATTTTACTAAATTAGTTGAAAAAATTGCACCGAATGTTTTTTATACAATTGAAAAAGTTGATAAACCTCATAGATTTACAAATAATCAGAAATCAATAATAGACATGTTTCGAATAAGAAAATAAAATTGTTCAGTCAATCTTAAATTCAGAAATAAATTCTTTTACAGTTGTAAGGCCTGTACCATACCCCATACCTTCAATTGTAGAGCCAACTTTTTTCTTAGTAATAACTCCAATGACTTGAGCGCATTCATCAAAAAGAGGACCTCCGCTGTTGCCAGGGTTCAGTGCTGCATCAGTTTGAATTGTTTCGATTGCATCTTCTAGAAAAATTCTAGATAAGGAGCCTTTTGTAACTGAACCTTCATTATCAACTGATATTGGAAAGCCTGCTGCACCAATTACTGTTCCTGGTGTATTATTTTTAAGATTTGTTGCTAGGGATAATGTTGTTTCAATTATTTTTGTTGATTTAATTAATGCTAGATCTGATTCTGGTTCTCGTTTTATTATGTTTGATGCTATCAATTCGCCATCTTGATATTTGATGATAACGCCACTCGCCCCTTTAACGACATGTTCGGCAGTCAAAATATAATTGTTACCAATATGAAAACCTGTACCGCTATTACTACCATTTTGAACTTTAACTATTCCATTTAGTATGATTTGAGCTGATTTTGCAAATGAACAAGTAGTATCATTGATTTGCGTAGCAGCAGTTGCTGATTTTTTTGCATCTTCGCTACTTTTTGATGCAGTTTTTGCACTTGATTCTGCTTCTACGGAGCTTGCCATTGCTTGTTTGGCTGCCGTTGATGCATCCTCAGAATCTTTTGTGATTTTTTCAGAAAGCTCATTGATCTCTTTGATTGTTTTATTGATCGCAAATAGTTTTTCGTCTAATTTCTTTAATTTATCTTCTACACTTGTAGCATTTTTTTCAGCAATAATTGAGCTCGCGTTAGCTGAACTAGCACTTTTTGCAGCACTTGCAGAAGCATTGACGACATTTTCAGATTCTAAAATTATTTGATCAATTTTTTCTTCTAAGACTGTATCAATTTCTTCAATAATATTTTTGTATTCAATTCTGAGTTTTTCAGATTCACTTAATCCATCAGATTTGAAATAACTGCATCCATTAAAACTAATCGCAGTAATGAAAAGCAAGACCATTATTTTTTTCATTAGTTTTTACCCTATATATAGTGTATCAAACTCTAAAGTATTACATTTTAGCAATATGCTCTTAATAAAATAATAAATTATCCATAAGATTTATTAAATGAAAATTTCTAGTCTTGCATACACAAAACATATCTGAATTTGTATTATTGGAATATGACAAATAACTCATCAACAATTAGTTTTTCTCCTTCAACAATTTCAAAATTTTTGGATTGCAATGCATTTTCATGGTTTCGTTATCACGAAAATGAAATAGGGGAGCTTTCGGTTAATACGCTTTATGCTGATATTGGTAATGCAATACATAATTGTTTGCTGGAAGTACAAAAATATGCAAAAAAGAAAAGATATGTGGGTGATAAACTAGAGAAATCTTTTTTCATTAATTTATTTGAAACTAACATAGAAATTGAATTATCCAAATTCGACTTGTCATCTGCAAATCAAGAAGTCGCTGAGAAAATTTTGTCTGTTCAGTCTGGTATTCATAGGTGCATTGAATTAATTATTAATGATATGAATCGCTGGTGTATTGATGAAAATACAAATGAATTACTTGTTTGGGAAGAATGCTGGCTTGATCACAATGATAATTTTGAGGGGGTTTTTATTAGTGAGCAAGCTAGAAGCAAGACACGTGCTGATGTAATTGGAATATGTAATTCACAAGAGAGTGACCCATATGTACTCATTCGAGACTATAAAACTGGTAAGAACTTAGTAGATCCATCCAAAGATCTAGGATTATTGATGAGAGGTGTTTGGGCTTTAATTGAACTTAATAATCCTTCAGCAAATTGGTTTGTTAAGGATCGTCCAATTTCTGTTTCTACAAATTATGTAGTTTTAGAAGTAGTTAACTTAGCAGCAGGCGATAGCAAAGAATTTATTAGTAGGGTTGTATTAAATAATAATGATTTATCTAAAGTGCAGAATTCTTTCTTGCAAGTCATGAAGCGTATTCAAGTTGTTAAACAGTCACCAAAACAATTAGGAGTAGTGCAATCATCTCCAGGTGGATTATGTAGAGATTATTGTCCTTATCTTCATAGATGTGATTTAGGAAAGCACCATGTTGCTTTAAAATTTGGAATAGATAATCTTGAAAAAAGAATCCTAACTAATCAAAAGGCTTATGAGATTTATAAACAGGAAAAAAACACATTTTTAGATCAAATTACTTCAATTGGCTCACAGCTGTGCCCTTTTTGCAATGGCTTATTAAGAGATGCAAAGGCTAACAAGCCAACAAAATATATAAAAAGTCATTTACAATGCGAGAATTTCGAAAAATGTGGCTTTCAAATACCTAGTTTAAGAAAAATGAAAAAAATTTGAAGTAGTATTTTTTTCATTTCAAGTTGTTTTTTTGAATAACAGCTACTAACTTTAAGACCTGTGGTTAAATTTTATGAAAGGAAAAAACGATGGCTGATGGGGATGGTCCTCGATCTAATGGACCGAAAGTCGTTGAAAGAATTGGTACATGTGCTGAGATAATCGATAGGCTTAGAGATAAAATACTTGCAAATCCTGATGCTCCATTACCAGAAGGTGATTGGAAAGTTCGTGATGCAATGAGTCATTTAGCTGCTCGTGCAAATCCTATACCTCTTTTACATAAAAGAATTAGTGAAATGAATTCTGACTCAGAACCTATGAGTACTGATGATGCAAATCATCTTCAAGTTGAAGATCGCAAAGGTGCTTCAATTGAAGAACTTATTCAAGAATGTGAAGAAGGATTTGCAGCTGCACAAGCAGATATGCCAAATATCTCTGAAGAAGATCTTGCACAAAAAGTTAAATTCGGTGACGGTGAAATGCATGCAGTTGATATTATGTATTATGGTGGACCAAGACATTTTATGGACCATTTGAATGATATCGAAAAAGCATTAGAAGATAAATAATTTATAAATAAATTAATTATTTGATTTTAGTAGCGAGCTCCCTTAATGGGGGCTCGTATGCTTCAGTATAAGTAGGAAAAGGATGAATTGCTTTTGCAAATTCTGTAATACTTATCTTTGCTTGCATGGCAAGCACTGCTTCACCAATAATTTCTCCAGCATTTGGTCCTACTACAGATGCTCCTAAAAGGATATTTTTCTCTACGTCTGCAATTAATTTTAATCGACCTGATCCTTTTCTAGTTGCAAAACCTCTAGCTGTATCACCAAATGGATGTGATGCTGCTGCATAATTTAATCCCAGACTTTGAGCTTTTTCTTCAGAGATTCCAACAGAAGCAACTTCAGGGTCAGTGAACAAGCCGCGTGGTACTGCTGAATGGTCAGTTGCAATTTGTTGACCTAATAAATTGCTGGTGATTATCCTGCCATGATAATTAGCAGTGTGTGTATACGGAGCTATGCCAGTAATATCACCCCCTGCCCAGACATTTTTTGTACCAACGACTTTTAGATACTTGTCTACAGGCAACGGCTTGAATGGATCAACTGATAACTCTAAATTATTAATATTGATATTATTGAGATTATTTCGCTTTCCAGCAGCAATTAATAATTTTTCAGAACTAATTAATTGGCCGGATTGCAATTTAACTTCTACATTATCTTTCTGAACTATATCTGCAATTTGTATATTTGGGTGTATGTCAATACCTTCTGATATCAGCAAATCTTGTAATTCTAGAGCAATTTCATGATCTTCAGCAGGCATAATATTTGCAGCAACTTCTAAAACATGTACCTCTGCACCAAATCTATGAGCTATTTGTGCTATTTCTAATCCTACTGGACCACCACCAATTATAGTTAATGATTTAGGTAGGTCTTGAGAAGTATAGAAATCATCACTTGTCCAGAAATCTATTTTATCAAGTCCATTTATAGGCGGTATATTAAATTCTGTGCCTGTTGCAAGAACCAGATCATCATATGCAAATTGTTGTTGATTTACTTCCACGATTCCATCTTTTTGAATTAGCCCTTTGCCACGAATCAATTTAGCACCAGATTTAAGAAACCTTTCTGCAGTTTCTGTGTCATCCAGATGTTCTGCGACACGATGTCGAATTGCAACTGCTGCTGCGTATCCTTCAATTTCATTATCAAAAATTGGTTCTTTTGATGCATGACCAAATTGCTGATATTTAGAAGCATTATGACGTATTTCGGCTGAGTGCAACATTGCCTTTGCTGGCATGCAAGCAAAATAAGGGCACTCTCCGCCAACCATTCTACTTTCAATCATTAATGCTGTTTTGCCGCCATAAGCTACATTTTCCGCAACCCATTTACCAGCAGAACCACCACCGATTACAATAACTTCAAATTTTTCTATAGCCATATTCTTAATTCACTATTGCGTCTAAAACTCCAGAATGATCTCGTGCATCAGGGATACCATTATGAATTAAATAAGTTATTTCACCAGCTTCATTAATCACGATTGTCATTCTCTCGGCTGCAGCCAAATCTTCATTCCATGCACCATATTTTTTTGCAACTTCTCCTTTTGTATCAGCTAATAGAGAAAAAGGGAAAGATTCTTGTTTTTTGAATGCTGCATGAGCATGCCTGCTGTCACGACTGATTCCAAAAACAATAGCGCCATTTTCGATCCATGAATTGTAGTTATCTCTAATTTCACAAAGTTCACCTTGACAAATACCAGAAAAATCAAATGGATAAAAAATTAGCACAACTTTTTTATTTGCATATTCTGATAACGTGACTGATTCATTTTCTTCATTTACAGTAGTAAAATCAGGAGCTTTATCACCAACTTTAATTGTCATTTCAATTCCTTTCGTTAAATTATTTTATAAATTATATATTTTTTGTGTATTCTCGTACATTAGCTTTTTCAATGCAATCTCATTTATATCTAACTCTTCGATTTCTTTTATAGTTCTGGCAAAATCTAATACAGGGAAATCAGTACCAAAAATTACTTTATCTTTCCCATACGTATTAATATAATGTACGAATTCTTTTGGCCAATATTTTGGTGAATGTGCATCACTGCCGATATAAACATTGGGGTGCTTCCATGCCATTGCAATCATTTCATTGGTCCATGGAATACCTACATGAATGCCAATTAATACTAATTCAGGAAAATCACAAGCAACTTCGTCAAGTGTAATAGGCTGTCCTACGGAGCGTCTTGGAAAAGATGTATCGTATAACAATGATTGACCAACTTGTATTTGAATTGGGACATTTAATTCAACACATTTTGCATAAAAGGGGTAAACTTTAGCATGATTAGGAGGTATTTCAAACCAGTGAGGATAAAAATGAGCACCTATAAATCCTAAATCTTTGACTGCCCATTCAAATTTTCTTACACCTTCCATGCCTTCAGTCGGATCAATTCCAGCAACTCCATATAGTTTACCTGGATATTTTTTCGTTGCTTCATGAACTAATTCATACGGGATTCTCACACTAGAAGGATGATGTTCTTGTCCAGCTCTTACAGCATGAATAATTGCCTGTTCTATTCCTGCATCATCTAGCTTACCTACTAGTTCATCTAACGAATGCCCAGACACTCTATCTTTTTCAGCACCAATTTTTTCAACTAAAAATTTATCTCTCCACTCTGGGCGATAGGGTTGTGCGTCATGAGTAAATAAACCACAAACTGCATCAATGATTGGCATGTCTTTTGTTGTTTTCATTATTTGTCCCTTACAATTAATTACTTTTTGTAAAATCAGCAATCATACTAACCCATTTTTCTGGCTCAATATGTGGTGAAAATTGGCCAGAAATATTTGATGGGTTTCCTAGCTTATCCTTATAATTACTAGTATCAATGATACTACCAACACTTCCCTCAATAGTGCTTAAATATTTATCATGTAGTTTTAATAACCTGCTTTCGCTTCCATGAATAATTAACGTTGGGCAAGAAACTTCTTTAGCAGCTTTGAAAACATCAAAATTGCAAATTGCATGTGGCCCTGCTCCTTCCCATCCCATATCCCAATACAACTCTTTTACATCTTCCCATCCAGCATTAATATTGAGATAATGCATAAAATTTTCTGTAACTTCGTTAAAATCAGCACCAGGCTTATTCCCTCCAGCACGTTGCCACATTTCTAGTAAATGGCTCCCGTCAGCTTTTTCTGGATAGTATGTATGAATCCTTTTGTGTAATGCATGTCCGTCTTCATTTGAATAGTCAAATGGCTCTTCAAGAATTAAATTATCTATTTTTGATTGATTTCTTATTTGATAATTAATTGCAATTTGTGCTCCTGTTCGCGCACCATATAAATTAAATGATTTCAGTCCTAATCCATCTATAACCCATTCTAAGGATTGAGTAAAATCATCAACTGTTTCATATGGCGTTGGTGGTCGATCTGAATCTCCATAGCCAGCAGTTGTGGGAGCAAAAACATTAAAATGTGGATCTAGGTATTTTAAAAGGGGTTGGTAATCAATTGAGCTTCTTGGAGAAGAATGTAACAGGACTAATTTTGGTAAATTTTTATCTCCTGATTCTCTGTACTCAATATTTCCATGAGGCGTTTTTATAAATCCTCGTGCAGTTGTCTGATAACAAGTTGTAGCCATGTCAGCCCCCATTCATTGTGTTAATATATTCATATATTTTTTTTTGCTTAACTAGCTTAACCAGAAAGTAGGTAAATGTGTCAAATTTACAAGTAGATTATTTAATTCGTAATGCATATGTCATCACTATGGACACAAAGAAGAATGTTTACACTAAAGGTTATGTTGCTATTTCAGGAGAAAAAATTGTTGATGTTGGAAAAGAAGAGGACTGTCAATTTCATGGCAAAAAAGAAATCAATGCTGCAGGAAAGGCTGTTTTACCTGGATTGGTCAATGCTCACAATCATATTAATCAAATGTTATTACGTTCATCTATAGATGATCATTCCACTTATGAACCCAACATTACTGGCTTTATGCAAAAGATGGTAGATATTTGGAGTAATGCTACTCCAGAAATATGTTATAAAATAGTTCGTCTACATATCCTAGATATGATTTTAGGCGGTGTTGTTGCTATTCATGATCAGCATTTTACGAATTTCCCTAATTCAAATATCGACGGCACTTTACAGGCAATCCAAGAATCACAGTTACATGCTTTTGTATCTAGATGTCACCTATCTGCAGAATCATTACCAAAACAGGCCAGAGAAAACGTCTCAGATGTTTTGAAAGAAGTACAAAGATTGAAATCAATTTGGGACGATGATCGGTTAACAATTACAGGAAGCCCCATTAACCCAACCTGGGTACAAACACCTGAAGAACTTATCGAGTTACGAGAAGGCATTAAAAGTTTAAATGTTCCTTTTGACATTGACTTATCAGGTGCAAGCTGGAAGCAAACATTGATGGAGAGGAAATATACTAAAGGAGGTGCTGTACAATATTGCGCTGAACTAGGCATTCTAGATCAAGATGTGTCAGGTGGTAAATCGTTTATGCTAGAGCCTGATGAATATGATATTTGGAAAGAAACGGGTATGACTGCGTGTATTGTTCCCTTAGGAAGAATTAGAGATGAATTGGGCCCAAGTACGCATCATTTTCTTGCTAGAGGCATTTTACCAGGACTTGGCAATGACGGGCCTATGGGAACACCACAATCTTCAATATGGCAAGTGATGAGACATACGTATATTGCTGATATTGTACGAAAAAAGTCTGAAATTTTACAGAATTATACTGAAGATCATGAAATACAGATAACGCCAGAAATTCTTTTAGAAATGGCTACTATTGGAGGACGAAGGCATTTATTTCTTGATAAGGAAGTTGCAGGAATTGAAAAAGATAATTCAGCGGACATTATCATCGTTGATATCGATAACCATAGATTTTATCCACATAATAATTTGCGTCGAATTCCTACTCATTTAGTTTTTTCAACTGATGTACAAGATGTGGAATCAGTGATGATCAAGGGTCAGCTTGTTGTTGAAAATCGTCAGTCGACAATATGGGATTATGATACAGTTAAAAATGAAGCTGAAATTGCAACACAAGAGCTTTTAAGCATGGCTGGTTATGAACCTATGCTACCAACCAGAAGGCCTGGACAAACATTTAACGGCTGGAACTACAGCTAGTTTAATTTTCTGGAGGATTAACAATATAATTATCCGAATCAACAGTTGAAGTTTTAATTCTTTTTTTAAAATATTTTTTCCATGATGCACTTAATGTTTCTAAGTTTACAAATTTTTGCATGAGCTGAATATTCATTTTATCAATATGCATGAGATGATTTGCTTTCTCAATAGTAAATTCTGAATTGGGTCTTTGAATTAATTCAAGTTCATCCCCAGCTTGTACATTTCCTTCTTGAATACATCTAAAATAAAAGCCTGTTTTACCAGCTTGTTGTACTTTTTTAGCAATACTTTTATCACCATGTCTAGCTGCTAATTTATAACATGGTTGACGCGGTTGACTTACTTCCAAGATTGCTGCACCTATTTGATATTGGTCCCCAATGCAAACCGTATCTTCAATGAGACCCTTGGTAGTAAAATTTTCTCCTGCAGAGCCAGCTACAAATATGATTCCAAATTCTTCTAACCACCAATCATGATGCTCTACAGGGTACACACACACTACTTTATCTGACCCCCCATGCGCCTTGAGATCGGCTTGATGATCACCTTCAATGCCGCTTTGAGTAATTGATATGATGTCTTTAATTGGCTTTTTAAAAATTCCACTCTGCACAGAACCATTTGCATGATTCAATTTTTTAATTTTGCCAATATTTATTGATTGAATAATTGCAGTTTGCATTTATTGATTTTCTACAAAAATCTGAAAAAAATACCTAAAAATAAATTTATTAATGAGTTACTCACTAAGGTAGCACCAAGCGCCCTCATGTTTGTTAATTCAAGAGCTTGACGAATAGCGATAAAAGAAGTGATTGCCAACCAAATTACTGCAATCAATGTGATAGTTTCCATTGTTTCGAGTGAAAAAAAGAAAACACCAAAAAATAAAATACTTGGGGTATTAGCAAATCCTAGCGTTCTTGCAAGTTGGCCCCAATCTGCTTCAGTTTCTTCTGTTCTGAAAATCCTTGTTCCGACAAAATAAGCAATCCAAGCAAAAAGAGCCCATTTTAGCATTCCAAAAATTACACTCACAAGGACAAGCATTGGGCTATATTCTTCAAAATAAAGATAACTTTGATATAATCCAAATGCAGTTCCTGATATTAATACAAGAATTAATGCTTGCTTGGTTGCACTTTCATCATGCTCCACTTCTTCATATGCATCACTATTTAATGATAAACATTTTACTGCACGCGTAAAAAAACTATTCTCATTTTCTTGTGGCATGATATCTCCTAAATATATAGAATCAAATAATTAATTATTAATTCAATTTCCTGTTGTCTTTGATTAATAATTAATTAATTATAGCACTTGGAGTATTTTATGGTAGCTTCTGCAAATTTAGGTTTTCCAAGAATTGGCGCTAATAGAGAGTTAAAACGTGCCCTAGAATCCTATTGGGCAGGAAAGATTGAATTAGGCGCATTACAAAAAGTAGCAAAAGAGATTCGAACAAAAAATTGGCAATTACAAATTGATGCTGGGATTGACCACATTCCTTCAAATGATTTTTCTATGTATGACCAAGTTTTAGACACTGCAGTTATGCTGGGTGCAATACCGGATCGATTTTTAGACAAACAATTTGATTCAGCTGAGGCATTATATTTTGCTATGGCGCGTGGTCTTCAAACAGAGGACATAGATGTAACGCCACTTGAAATGACAAAATGGTTTGATACTAACTATCACTATTTAGTACCTGAACTGTCAGAAAAAATTAATTTCAGTTTAAATCCTGATAAAATATTAAATGAATTTAATGAAGCTAAACAATTAGGCATTACTTCTCGTCCAGTCATTATTGGGCCTATGACTTTTATCAAGTTAAGTAAATTTGATGCTTCAATTAGTCAAAAAGAATTTTTGGATAAATTAGTGCCATTGTATGCAGAGTTATTGGCTTCGCTCAGTGATCAGGGTTGTGATTGGGTGCAAATTGATGAGCCTATTTTAGTAACTGATTTAACAGAAGATGAGAAAAACAATCTTCTTAATGCATATAATTTGTTGAATGAAAAAACCAATATGCAGATAATGCTTACGACTTATTTTGGTGCAATTTTACATAATATCGAACTCATTGCTTCATTAAATATAGATGGATTGCATTTAGATTGCGTGCATGGTTCTGAAAATCTTGAAATAGATTTGAGCCAATTTAAAAATTCTATAGTATTTTCTTTAGGTGTTGTTGATGGAAGAAATATATGGATTAATAATTTGCAACATTCAATAAAATTACTACAAAAATTTATTGAGCAACCAAATATTAAGGATGTAATTGTCGCTCCTTCTTGCTCCTTATTACATTCGCCAATTGATTTATCTCTAGAAAATAAAATTGATGAGGAAATTAAATCTTGGATGTCATTTGCAAAAAATAAAATTGATGAAGTTGCTGTCATCAAGAATGCATTAAATTTAGAAGCAGATCTTCAATCTGAACAGGTAAAATCTGAATATTGGATGATAGATGCAAATACTAAGGCTATTCAGAATCGTGCTGAATCATCTAAGGTCAATAATCCACTTGTAATGGAGAAAGTTAAAAATATTTCTGCAGATATGAAAACTAGGCAATCGGATTATTCTGCAAGATCTAAGGTACAAAAAGATGTACTTAATTTACCAATATTGCCAACTACAACTATTGGTTCTTTTCCTCAGACAAAAGAAGTAAGGCAACATAGATCTCAATTCAAGAGAGGCGATATATCCTTGGAACAATATGATAGCTTTCTTTTAAATGCTACTCAGGAAGTTATAAAATTCCAGGATGATATTGGCATAGATGTGCTTGTTCATGGAGAATTTGAAAGAAATGACATGGTCGAATATTTTGGTGAACAATTAGAAGGTTTTGTATTTAGTGAGAATGGCTGGGTTCAAAGTTATGGTTCTCGTTGCGTAAAACCACCGATTATTTTTGGTGATGTACATCGTAAAAACCCAATGACTGTTGAATGGATTACAAAAGCCCAGTCATTTACTGATAAGTATGTAAAGGGCATGTTAACGGGCCCAGTTACTATTTTGCAGTGGTCTTTTGTTAGAGACGATCAATCTCTTCAAACAACCTGTGAGCAAATAGCTTTAGCTATAAGAGATGAAGTGGATGATTTAGTCGAAAATGATGTTAAAATTATTCAAATTGATGAACCAGCATTACGTGAAGGGTTACCTTTAAAGAAAAGTAATCAGCTTGATTATCTAGCTTGGGCTGTTGATTGCTTTAAGCTAGCATCCTCCAGTGTTAGTAATGAAATTCAAATACATACTCACATGTGTTATGCAGAATTTAATGAAATTATGGATGCAATTATTCAACTAGATGCAGATGTTATTTCCATCGAAGCTTCACGGTCCTCAATGGAGCTATTAAATGCTTTTTCAAAAAATGATTACCCAAATGAAATCGGACCTGGGGTCTATGACATTCATAGTCCGCGAGTTCCACCAGTCAATGAAATTGAAGAATTAATTAGTATATTAGTTTCAAAGCTACCTTCTGAAAGATTGTGGATTAACCCTGATTGTGGATTGAAGACACGTGGTTGGGATGAAGTAAAAAGTTCATTAAAAAACATGGTTGATGCTTCTTTAAAATTTAGATAATAAGCTAGCTTTTTATCATATAGTTATTTCATTAAGAATTTGTTTACTTAATTCAACGTTGTTCATCGTATAAATATGTACTCCTGGAGCACCGTTGCTAATTAACTGATCAACTAATTTTAATATAATATCTTTTGCAAACTCTTCTCTTTCTTGTTTGCTATTAACTGAAGAGAGAGTTTCAATAATTGATTTTGGTAAATGGGATCCATTCATGTTAGCCATTCTAATCAAGGCACTTAGATTAGTAGGGGGCATTAGCCCCGGTATAACAGGCTTGTCATTGCCTTGTTTAGATAGCTTGTCCATAAATGCAAAATAATCATTTGGATCAAAAAAGAATTGCGTTATTGCAAAATCCGAAGAATTAATTTTTTTTGCTTGATACAAGAGATCCGTTTTTTTATCACTTGCATCAGGATGACCTTCAGGATGTGCCGCAACTGCAATATCAAATTTTGTTTTATTTCTCAGAAATTCTACTAATTCTAGGGCATTGTCAAAATCATTTTTAAAAAACTGGCTACCCGCTGGGATATCACCTCTTAATGCCAAAATGTTGTTTATTGATTTTTCTTGATAGCGTTTTATTATTGTAGCTATTTCATTTTTTGAGTGTGTAATACAAGTTAGATGAGGCATAACTGGAACTACAATTTCTTTAGAAATTTTTTCTACCATTAGATCTGTTGGTCCACTATTTTTGTTGACACTGTAAGTCACAGATATAAAAGAAAGGTCATTTAAATTATTTTTCTCGATAGCTTCTAATAATTTATCTTGCGCGGCTAATTCTTTAGGTGCAAAGAATTCAAAGGATATTGTTTGTTTTTTAGATAGAATTTTGCTAATTTGTTTCATTTATAATCCGTAATACAAAATTAATTTAAAAATTAAAATTAAAATTACTAAGTACTGCTTTGCCAGCTCCTTCGCAGAGACCATCTCTCTCTTCATTACTAAAGTTGATATTGTATCTATTGCCCCATTCAGGTAAGTTTCTTGCAATATCAGACCACGTAGTAGTATTATTTATAGCTTCGCTTCCTACCATAGGTAAATCCGTACCCCAAACTATCCTCTCAGGACCCATAGAATCAAAAAATACTCTCAGAACTTTTAATAAAGCCTCTAAGTTTTCTTCATTAACGGCATTTAATACTTGCCAATCGCAGATATCTAGCCATACATTTGCTTTACCATAAGCTGCCTGGAGCCCTCTCCAGTATGCACCTGTTTCAAAAGGCGCTTGTAAATTTACATGCCCTAACATAATTCGCAATTCAGGATATTTTCTCGCGACAAGCTCAACCCATTCTGGCCAAGCCCAAATATTGCCACCTGTATGAATTAAAACAGGTACATTGAGTTCAATTGCTTTTTCATACATTGGAAAGCAAACCTGATCATTTGCCTGATAGCCATGTGGAGGATAAACCTTTAGACCGATTGCTCCCATATTTTTTACACATTCTTCAAAAAATTTTACTGCTCTAGGCCTTCTAGGATCTACTCCACAAAACCATGCTAATTTGCTAGGATATGCATCACATACTTCAGCAGTTTTTTTGTGTATTTCTTCAATAGAGACTTGATTGTCTTCATCCGGTCCATAACCAAGACCCATGTCATTGCATAAGATAATTGAAAAATCAATATTATATCTTTCCATTTCGCTTAACATCCACTCTCCTGAGCTATCGAAGACTGGAGATTGTTTAGCTCTTTCAAGCACTTCTTCTATTGTTCTATTGCTTCTAGCAGCACGTTGCCAATTGAATTCTTTCAAATGACTAGGGGGAAACCAATCAAATGCCCAATGATGTCGATGCATATCTATTAAGCTTGTCATTTTATCTCACTTTGCAATTTATCTGATTGTTAATTATATTCAATCTTGATGTCTTCTATAAGTAAAATTATATTATTTTTTATAGAATTTGCTTTTTATAGAGATTAAATAATATTTATTTTTTAAATTAATATAGAAAAATTTCTTTACAAACCATGCAGAAATGGTCTATTGTAGAACCAGGTTTTGAAAGGAGAAACTGATGGCATATACACATGAAAATTCTCGAGGCCAAACATATTATTTACATTCACGAGTGACTAATTTAAGAGGTGGCAGACAACAAAGAATTTATTTTTTTGCTAAAACAATTAAAGACGGCGCTATAGATGCTGTTCCTGATGGTTATATTGTTTCTGAAAATCAAAGGACTGGGCTTCCTTTGTTGAAAAAAGGATAATCTTTAACTAAGAGTGCTTGAAGTCTATGTACTTAGGCCAGTTGAAAAACTTAAATTACAAAATTAATTTGTACAGTATTGAATTTCTCTAAATTTGATACTGTACTTTTTTAATATACAGATGCTCTTTTTATTGTCGATTTATTTCTCTGAGAGTACCCAAGATATTCACCATTGATTTCCTTTTTAGGAGAAAAAGCAGTTGCCCAGAAAAGTTGCACGCACCCGTTATCTTTTGGGACGATTGCCTGACTGCCACTCCATCCTCTAGCGCTTGGACCACCATAATTAACATAATATTTGTTACTCATCATTATCTCCATTCACAAAGTTAATAGAACTACTCCTACTATGATCTACGTTTAATTGAAAAATGTCAAATCGGTTGTATCCTCCACTGATGTCATGGAATTGTTTTGCTTTAACACAATCATCAAGATTTATATTTGTATAAAGTATTCCTTCTTGATCAGATAAATAATTTCCTTGTATTTCACCAGAAGGATTAAACACTGCAGAAATTGCGGAAGGAGTTTTTCTTAAAGTAGTTAGGTTTTTTACTTTGTATTTTTCTAATAATAAATAAGTTTGTTTATCAATAAATCCTGATGCAACTAAATTGAAAACTTTACCCTCAAATGCATGAGCTCCAGCTCTCATTTTTATTGTCGCTTCCAAATCATATTGCCCATTTTGATTTGTTTGAGTTGGCCATTTTGCAGGGTATGATGAAATGTGTATTTGTTCTCCTTGAGCAATTAAGCTATATTTTGCTAATGAATTTGTGTTTTCTCCACAAATAAGCATGCCAACATTCCCTATTTGTGTTTTTTTGACTTTTAATCCTGCGCCATCTCCATTAGACCAAGTGAGTTTTTCATAAAATGTTGGAACAATTTTTCTGTGATGATTTAAGATGACGCCTTTTTCGCTAATAAGAATGTTTGAGTTCCATAATGTGCCATTGCTTGAATTTACTTTTTCATTAAAACCCATAGAAACAATTATATTGTTTTCTTTAGCTACTTTTTTCAATCTTTTTATTTCCATTGAATCTATAGAAAGAGAATTTTCATAGAGCTTCAGAAATAATTCATGATTTTGCAATGGAGAATTTATTGCATTCCAGTACGGAAATCCTGGGAGAAATGCTTCAGGAAAAACAATAATATGTGCTTTATTTTCCGCAGCCTCTTTGATTAGAGCAATCCCTTTTTGCATTGTCATTTCTAGATTGAGATATTCTGATGCTACATGCGCAACTGCTGTAATTATTTCACCATTCTTCATTTTGAAACCTCTTCTTAATTGTTATTTTTTTGAAAAATTAGATCGCTATATCTCGGATATCCGCTCAATCTTGCTTCCCAGTTAAATCCATGGATTGTATTTTTGTGTAGTATATTAAACTCTGGTTGTACTATTGGTATCCATGGCAATTCATTGACTAAAATATCTTGAACATTATCATACATTTTTATCCGCTCATCATAGTCTATCGTTTTTTTTGCTTTTGCGAACAATAAATTAACTTCTTCGTTATTATAATTAATCCAATTTGTTATACCATGTTTTTTGTCTCCAAAATCATGAGGCAAGACATATCCAATTTCATTGCATCTATATAGATCTTTATCTAGAGAAATCTCAAAGTTATTAGTCATTTGTTTTGATTTAAATTCTTTTCTGGGCATTAGTTGAATATTTATTTTAATATTTATAGTGCTCACTGCCTTTTTAATAATTGATGCAATTTCTATACATTCTTTACTAGAGTCATCTACAATGAGGTTGTAACTTAAATTTTTGTAATCAGTTTTATTCATTAATGATTTAGCTAAAGAAATATTTTCCTCTCCCAAATCGAATTCTCTTGCAAATCTAACACTTGATGGGACCAACCCTTTCCAGGTAGTTGCATGACCGCTGTATATTGATTTAATGATTTTTTTATAAGGTATAATTAAACTAATCGCCTTTCTTATGTTTTTATCAATTGGTGATTTAGTATTTTCAGAAATCTGCAAAGCAATTCTTGTGTTGCCTTGAGAAGAGTACATAGCAGTATTTTTATGGTTCATCGATTCTATAATTTCTTTTTGAGTTGGGTTGAAAATTAAATCTATTTCTCCCTTTAATAGAGCTTCAATTCTATGCTCATTTGGAATAAGAAAATAATTGATTTTGTTGAAATGAGCTTTTTGATTCCAATGTTTTGTGTTACTTACTAGTTGAATGTGATTGCTGTCAAATTTTTTAATCTTATATGGCCCGAATCCATGATTATAAATATCATCACTGTTTCCAGAAAAAAAATGCTTACTAACGATTGGGGGCACCATCATTGTTAACAAGTGTGGGAACAGTAGATTTGGTTCTTCCAAATTAAATTCTAGTGAATTTTTATCTAATATATTCATAAAGGATTTTTGGCGTGGGACAGAGCCCATCATTGCAACCCATCTACCTATTTGCTTTTTTTCATAAGCATGTAGCCAACTTGCCAATACATCAGATGACGTTATTTGCAATCCATAAGCGTTATATGTCTCCTTTAGCTCAATCTTATATTTTGTTCCATCTTTATTCATTGAAATAGATGAGCCTAGTAATCCATTTAAGTCATTTAAAGAAAATGCACTTTGTTTTTTATGATAGTTATTATCGTATTTAAATAGTGGCTCAAATAATTGCACGATTATGTCATGAGTGATACTAGGTTTATTCGGATCGTAGTTATCAGGACTGATTTGCTCAAGAGCTGGTAAGTTAGAAGCTGCAATATTTAATGATTTATTTTCCATAGTGTTATTTTTTGGGAATTTGTACATCTAAAACAACAGGAATCTTTCTTTTTAAATAGGTTTTAGCTTCATTAAATGCAGCAATAATATCTTGAGAATTAGTAATTTTAATGCCATGACATCCTATTGCTTTTGCTAATTCCGTATATTCAAGCCTTGGCTCTATATCTGTTGCTGGCCATTCTTCAGCTTTATTGGCTGATCCGTGAGGGAACAAAGTCTGCATTGCTCTTTTTGAAGCATAATGTTGTCCATTATTTAGAATCAAAGTTATGAATGGTGCATTGTGATTTTTTGCAGCCCAAAGAGATGCAGTTGGGCATCCATAAATAAATGTGCCATCACCAACAATTGCCAGATAATTTTTATTTGGATTAGCAACTTTCATACCTAATGTTGCACCTAGCGCCCATCCTAATGAAGAACCACCGCTTTTAAATAATTGGCCAGGATTTGCTAGATTCATAAAATTGCTAATTGCTTGACTGTTTGTTACTGATTCATCTAGTATTACCCATGATTTATCAATTAATTTTCCTAATTGGAAAATCATCGTTTCTGCATCTAAAATTCCACTATTTAATTTTTCCCTAACTGCAGCAATACGTTTTTCTTTTTTAGCTAATAATTTTCTTGTTAATGATCTTTGGTTAATTCTACTTTTCTTAATTTTTGGAATTTTTTTAACTAATAAATCAATCAATATTGTAGAGGATGCTTGAATAGCTAAATCAGGGGTAAAGCCATAAATTGGAATATCTTCTTTAACAATATCTTGGTCAACTTGAACAATATAAGCATTTTTAGCAGGTTTTTTTATTGAAGGAATGTAAGGGACTATAGAGTCTAAAATAAGTATAAAGTCAGCCTCATCAATAATATCAGTGGCATTCGTACCCATAAATAATTTATGGTCAGTGGGAAAATTCATTCTTTCCCCCGTAGAAAAAATTGGGATGTTTAAATATTCTGAAAGTCTCTTAAGTCCCAAGATGCCATTTTGATTTTGGCCAAAAAAAGATGTAATGATTATCGGATTTTTTGCTTTAATAAGTTGATTGGCTATTAATTTAATTTCATCTTCCTTTGGTGGAGGCGGCATAATTGCGGGGTATTGTTTTGAATCTTTAGGCAATTTTTTAAACTGTTGCATTAATGTTTCTCGCGGAAGAGACATATAAATAGGGCCTTGAGGAAAAGATGACGCAATTTGCGTAGCTCTATTTATTGCTATGTTAATATTTTCAGGTTGAGTTAATTCATAATCCCATTTTGTATAATTTCGAACAATACCGTGTTGATCAAGCTGTTCTTGTATCCAATGGATCGGCGAGCTTCTTTGGCCTGCTATATCTTGATCAATTGTATAGGGAGCTCGACCTGCAAAGAACAGTATTCCAGCTCTACCTCTCTGCGCATTGTGTAATGAGCCACCTAATTGCAGTGTTCCTACATCCACATGCACTATCACTGCCTGTGGTTTGTTTGATGCTAAATAATGACCATGCGCTGCCGAGCCGGCTACAAGCTCATCTAGGCAAAGAACTAATTTAGGATTTTTTAAATTGAAGTTTTTTCGTTTGATTAATGCTTCTTGGATTGGAACCGTATCAGTACCAGAATTTATATAGATTGCCTCAACATCATTTTTAACAAGTTGATCTACAAATAAATCGGCAACAGATGCTTGCTTATAATACGTATTTTTATTTTTATTTTTTCCCATTGTTTTTCCTGGCGGAGGAGGTGGGATTCGAACCCACGGTACACCATAAGTGCACGACTGTTTTCAAGACAGCTCCCTTAAACCACTCGGGCACCCCTCCAAAAAAATTGTACTGTTGAAATAATTAAATTGAAAGTCTAATGCAAACTTTGATAATAAATAATTTTTTTACATTGATTATGACATTAGATAGTTTTTTCTATTCACATCAAGTTATTTTTTCTTAATTAATGCATATTAAGAGAGTCTCTATTATATTATTACCCATAGGGCAATTTTTTTTGAAAGCTAATTATGACATTTGTGATTACTTCTCCCTGCATAGATACAAAGGATCAAGCCTGTGTTGATGTATGCCCAGTTGATTGCATACATTTTGAAGACGGCATTGATACCATGCTTTATATCAATCCCGTTGAGTGCATTGATTGCGGGGCTTGTGAACCAGCATGTCCAGTCGATGCAATTTTTGAAGAGGGCAGCGTGCCCGATGATCAGAGCAATTTTATAGAAATCAACTCTCTTTGGTACGATGATCCTGCAGCAGCAAGAACTCAGCTTAGTGGTGGTACAGCAGAACCTACAGCAGAACCTACAGCAGAACCTACAGCAGAACCTACAGCAGAACCTACAGCAGAACCTACAAGTACAGCGGCAACTGATGCAGA